>TARA_R110000851_G_scaffold190370_1_pt1 | contig 285938 bp, 283 predicted proteins | sample TARA_R110000851 | Tara Oceans TARA_R110000851 (sample SAMEA4397627) | marine metagenome | biome: Polar Biome; feature: [DCM] deep chlorophyll maximum layer (ENVO:01000326); material: water (ENVO:00002006), including particulate matter (ENVO:01000060) such as... | depth 17 m
GATTCTCACTTAGTTTAGTTTTCTTTGTTGACCAACTACCTTTCGGTAGCCAATCTACGCTGTCAATTTCAATATCTCAATGAACTTTTTGTCTCTCTTTTGCTCGCTTTCAAATCGTGTTTTGTAGTCACTCATTGTTTTAGCGGGTGCAAATCTACAACTCTTTTTTAAACCTGCAATACTTTTTAAAAAATATTTCAAAAATTTTTAAGAGCGTTGTTTTTTGCTTTTTTGAACGTCTGAATCTGTTCTTCTAAGCGGGTGCAAATATAGAACCCTTTTCCGTTCCCGCAAACTTATTCAAAAGGTTTTTTCGGTAAATTTTATCAACAAATAATAACGTTTTGAAACCTAGATTTTTAGTAGTCAAATTTTTTTTCTCTAGGGATAAATTGACTTTTAAGGCACAGTTAAATTAGTTTTTAGGCCAAGGCACTGTTATGCTGATTGTTATGAAAATATAAAAGAGCGAATTACAAACATAACATGTTTTAAGTGAATACGCAACTACCTGATTGCCTTAGTTATTAACAGTTTTTTTGTTCCAATGTGCCTTTAAATCGAGATAGTCTATTGGGAATGCAGGATTTTGTCGTTCGAGTTTATTTTCTTGAAAGGATCTTTCCAGAATATCTTCAATTAAATAGTCTTCTTTTATCTCAAAAGGCTTGTATTCTTCTTTTAATGAGATTTCAAAAAGACTGGCCGTTGTGTTATACCAAAAAGCTCGCCAACCCGTGCGTAGTTCTTTTACAAGCTCAAAAGCTGTGCGACCGGTCTGTCTGTGGATAAGCTTTACTAATATCTGACCTTCGGTGTGGGTCAATTTCTTTAGCTTTTCTGAAAATTCACCTTCTACGTATTTCTGAATACGCTTGGTATATCGTTTTTTGTCCCTATTGCTTTCAATTGTCTTCAACCGTTCGGTCATAGTGGTCAAACGTTCCGAGGCCAATTTGGCGTAAGGATATACTTTTCTGGTTTTTCGGCGAAGGATGAGATAACGCCTTCTGTCCTGCTCTGATTTAAATTTTAGTTTGTCTAACAAAATCACTTCATCAAGATCAATCATTTCACGAGCTATAGTATCGCCCTCGATTATATAATACATAACCTCTGTAGAATCCTTTTGTTTTTTTAAAAATTCGGTATCCGTCTGACCATATATAGGGCTCAGGTTAAAGAACAGTACACATATATATATAGGTATGAAAATCTTCATTTATAAATTTTTATATGAAAAGCTATACATCATCCAAAAACGTTCCAAAAATAAGCAAATTGCCTTGTGGGTCTCCATAAGAAATCACTAATTTTACCATACTTGAATCTTTTCAGAAAAATGAATTTATGACTACATCAATATTGAATGACAAATCACTTAAATTTTTAGAGGAATATTTAAACAATGCGGCGCCCACAGGCTATGAATGGGACGGACAAAAACTGTGGATGCAGTACCTCAAACCCTATGTAGATGAGTTTTTTACAGACACCTACGGAACAGCGGTTGGAGTAATCAATCCAAAGGCGAAATTTAAAGTTGTAATTGAAGGACACGCTGATGAAATTTCGTGGTATGTTAATTATATATGTGACAATGGGCTACTTTATGTAATAAGAAATGGTGGCAGCGACCACCAAATAGCACCTTCAAAAATTGTAAATATCCATACGAAGAACGGAATAAAAAAGGGCGTTTTTGGATGGCCTGCTATCCACACACGCGATAAATCAAAAGAAGAGACCCCAAAACCCGAAAACATTTTTATAGATGTGGGCGCAAAAGACAAAGAAGAAGTTGAGAAAATGGGGATCCACGTGGGCTGCGTCATTACATATCCCGATCAGTTCCATATTTTAAACGAGGATAAATTTGTTTGCCGAGCCTTGGATAATAGAATGGGCGGTTTTATGATTGCCGAGGTGGCCAGATTGCTGCACGAGAACAAAAACAAACTTCCTTTTGGTCTTTATATTACCAATTCAGTACAAGAAGAAATAGGACTACGAGGCGCCGAAATGATTGCAGATCGAATTAAGCCAAATGTGGCAATAGTTACCGATGTAACGCACGACACCACTACCCCAATGATTGACAAAAAGAAACAGGGCCTGGCAGAAATTGGTTGTGGTCCAGTAATCGCCTATGCGCCCGCCGTCCAACAGAAACTGCGGGATCTTATAGTTGATACTGCCGAAAGAAAAATGATTCCCTTCCAGCGAGCAGCACTTTCTAGAGCTACTGGGACTGATACAGATGCCTTTGCGTATAGCAATGGCGGGGTGGCAAGTGCATTAATTTCATTGCCATTGCGGTATATGCACACTACAGTGGAAATGGTCCACCGTGATGATGTTGAAAACGTCATTAAGCTTATTTATGAAACCCTGTTGAATATAAAAGATGGAGATACTTTCAGTTATTTTGAATAATAAAAATGAAAACTTAGTAGGTTAATCCTTACTTCTGAATCAAAAGAAAGACCGCTAGAATCTAAAATTTGTAGCGGTCTCTTTTTTGTTATATTTACCGCAAAATCCAGCAAACCTTGTTATTCAATTCCTTTTCATTTGGATTGTTTCTTCCCATTACCCTCCTGCTCTATTGGGCTGTGGGTTTTAAAAGAATAAAAGCACAAAACCTCATTTTGCTTGCAGCTAGCTATTTTTTTTACGGGCTGTGGGATTGGCGATTTCTTTTTTTAATAGTCGCTAGTTCTTTGGTAGATTATTTTGCCGCACTAGCTATTAAAGGTTCTGAGAGTTTTAGTAGAAAAAAAATCTTTCTTTATAGCAGTATTATTTGGAATTTGGGAGTACTCTTTCTTTTTAAATATTACAATTTTTTTATTGATGAATTCGCGTTGCTTTTCAATATGCAACAGGGAGAGTATGCTTTTAGCACACTAAACCTAATACTTCCAGTCGGGCTAAGTTTCTATACTTTCCAAACTATGAGTTATACCATAGATGTGTATAAAAATAGAGTTACGCCTACAAATAATTTACTTAACTTTTTGTGTTTTGTGGGTTTCTTTCCTCAATTGGTCGCAGGGCCAATTGAAAAAGCCTCTGATTTGTTACCGCAATTCAGCAAAAAAAGATCATTTGATACAGATCAAGTTAAAGAGGGGTTACGGCAAATACTTTGGGGGCTTTTCAAAAAAATGGTGATTGCTGATAATGCCGCCTATGTTGTAAATATGGTATATGCAAGCCCAGAAGACTACGGTAGTTTTTCCTTGCTTTATGCTTCGATACTTTTCTTTTTTCAAATTTATGGTGACTTTTCGGGTTATTCAGATATTGCCATAGGTACCGCAAAACTTTTTGGTTTTAAACTGAGCAAAAACTTCAACATTCCCTACTTGGCAAAAAGCGTTACGGAATTCTGGCAGCGTTGGCATATTACCCTCACACGGTGGTTTACGGATTATGTATACTTCCCAATAATTCAAAAAAACCTGCGCAGTAACACACGCCGTAATATTGCTGTCTATTTAACCATGGGGCTCATTGGTCTCTGGCACGGAGCCGACTGGACTTTTGTGATTTTTGGACTTTTTCAAGGGTTTTTGATTGTTTTGGAAAGAACTCCTTTAACAAAGGATAGAAAATCAAGTCTATTTCATAAGTCTTCAAAGCTAAGTTTTCTGCTGCCCCTCTTTTTTGTTCTTATAGCTAGTTTATCCTCAGTCCTTTTCAGAAGTCAGAATATTGATGACGCCTGGGTTGTGGTCCAGCGTATCTTAAGTTTTATTCCCAGTACACAAATTAGTCAATTAATAAATAAATATTTTTTGATATTTACCGCATTGATGCTGACTTCTGAAATATTAACCCGCCGTAAGGATTTTCCGTTAAGTCAATTGGAAAAACATATCAGACGGCCCCTTCGTTGGATTATATATTATATATTTATTTTTATCATTTTTCAATATGCCGGATTTCAAGAAGATTTTATCTATTTTCAATTTTAGTAAATCAATACAAGAGTTCTTAAAATACTGCGTATTTTTTTTCACTCCTGTCGTAATGACGTATTGTCTCTTGGAGGTTTTAGCCCTGCAAATTCCAATTACATTCAAAGTTGTGGGAGATTATCTAGAATCAAACTCTACCAAAATTGAGCTAGTTGCTCTAGGTTCTTCACAAGTAAAATGCAGTTTTAATCCTGCTCTTTCACATGTACCTGCAATTAATATGGCTTCATCTTCCCAACATCATAAGGAAGATTATTTGATTTTAAAAGGTGTTATAGATAAGCTTCCAAAACTAAAATATATCTTGTTTGAGGTTTCATACATGCATTTGGAATTGCCTTATCACTCCCAAAATTACTGGAAAAACAATATTTACTTGAATTATTATGGAATCAATACTTTTGAACGGCAGACCTATTTTAAGGATAAACTCATCTATCTTTCCCACCCTCGATATTTTTCCTCCAAAATAAAAGACTATTATTTTGATGAGAACAAGAAAAACGGAGAACAATTAAATGAATTTGGTTTCAATATCAATAAATATTATGGTTCATTTCATAAGTTAAAATATGATACTGCTCAAATAAAAAATAAATATTTCAAAATTTATACCCACGAAAATCCAGATATTTTTAAAAAAAATACTGCTTTTCTATTCAAAATGCTAGACCATATGAAAGAGAAAAAATTGAAGGTTATAATTTCCACCATACCGTTATATAAAACTTATTTAAATAAAAGAAACCCAAACATCGTACGCCGTCGCGACAGTGTGCTGTCAGAGATTTTGAAAAAATATAAAAATGTAACTATTTTGGATAAAGAAACCGATACGCTTCAATTTAAGGCAAAAGATTTTTTAAACGAAAACCATTTAAATCCCGATGGCGCGAAGAAGTTCACAGCCTTAGTGAACCGAAAATTGGATAGTTTGCATTAATACTCTTTCAACTTTTCAAAATAAATCTTCGCTTCCTTTATCACTTTCGGCGCCAGAATAATAGTTGCCGTCATTGTAGGGATAGCCATCAATGCAAAGAAAGTATCAATCAAATTTATCATCATACTTAAAGAAGTGGTTGCTCCCACAAGGATACTAAGTATATAGAAATAGTTATAAATTCCTTTGTTTTTTACCCCAAAAAGAAAAGACATGCACTTACTGCCATAGTAGGAATATGAAAAAAGCGATGAGATACTAAAAATCGCAATACACGCCAATAATCCATATTTACCAAAGGTTGGCATACTTTCCTCAAAAGCTGAAGCCGTTAAGCTCACCCCATTTGCATCACTACTTTGCCAAACGCCCGTAACCAAAATTGCCAGCGCCGTAAGTGTACAGATTATCAACGTATCAATGGCCGGGCCTAGCATGGCCACCAAACCTTCACGAATGGGTTCGTTGGTTTTTGCGGCACCGTGTGCCATGGGCGCCGTTCCTATCCCCGCTTCATTAGAGAAGGCGCCACGGCGAATTCCCAAAAGAATAATTCCGCCAATAAACCCACCCAAAAATGCATCACCTTTATAAAAATTTGCGGAAAAGGCATCGATAAAAATTAATCCCAAATATTGCGGAACTACATCTATATGCACGCCAAGAATAATCAGCACCAGAGCAAAATAGAGCACGACCATGGCAGGAACCATTTTGGAGGCAGTTTTGCTAATTCGCGACAACCCACCTAAAATAACAAAGGCAGTTATTGTAGCCAAAACAAGCCCAATAATTAAATCTGTTTTAAAACCACTGTAAAGTCCGGCAGGTTTCAAAAGAATGTCGTTGATGGCCTGTGTAAGTTGATTTACATTGAAAACCGGCAAAGCTCCAACCAATCCGGCAACACTAAACAGAACGGCCATTGGCATCCACTTTTGGCCCAATCCTTCAGTAATAAAATACATTGGCCCACCTTGAATTTTTCCGTCACTGTCCTTACCTCGGTAAAGAATGGCAAGCGTGGCAGTGAAAAATTTAGTGGACATTCCAATTACCGCACTTACCCACATCCAAAAAACAGCTCCGGGCCCACCAATGGCTATTGCCACAGCAACTCCGGCAATATTGCCCATTCCCACAGTAGCAGAAAGCGCTGTTGTCAATGCCTGAAAATGGGTGATTTCACCAGCATCGCTTTCACTATCATACTTTCCTCTGAGCACTGCAATTGCATGACCCAAATAACGAAATGGTAGAAATTTAATTCTAATTAAAAGGTACAAACCACCGCCAATCAAAATAATTAATAGTGGTAAGCCCCAGGCATAAGAGGCCATTTCGGCAATAAAACTATCAATACTTTTCAATGGAAATGATTAAAATTTATAACGAATGTAAGTTTTAAATTTTTAAAATTAACGAGGAAATTGTTACTTGCAGCACCAAATGAAAAAACAACTAACCATTTTCCTTCTTTCCGTCACCTTTATCTCTTTCGCTCAAACTGAGAACGATTGGAAAAAAAGTGCTTTTACTTTTACCCCTGAAGTTCTCTTAGGGCTTACTATGGAAGCAAACCACGGTTTTCCCGATACTAAATTACAGAAACAAATCGTCCTAAATTTTGGGCGTAATCATATAAATAACCCGCAACAATGGGCACAGCGACTGAAAGCTCCAAAAACAGGGTTCTCAATAGGAATAACCGATTTTGGAAACCTGGATAGCTTAGGGTATGCTATTACCGCAATGCCGTTTATAGAATTTAAAGCTTTTGGAAGTGAAAAATGGAGCGTATTGACTGGAATGGGAGCTTCTTATTTCACAAAAAAATTTAATGCAGAAACAAATCCTCTAAATCAAGCTGTAACCACTGATGTTACTTGGGCTTTCAGAATGTATCTTTACTATAGATTTCTTTCATTAAAAAGTTCCGATTTGCGGGTTGGCGTGGGGTATTCGCATCATTCCAACGGACACACGCGTTTGTTGAACCAGGGATATAATTCATTTTTGTTGAGCCTTTCGGCAACTATAAAAAATCCTTTAAAATATCCAGAAATTGATTCTAAAGAAAATATTCCACTATACAAAAAGACAGTTTATAAGTACTTCGCCTTGCGAGGTGGACTTGGACAGAATGTTTTTGCATTGGCTTTTAACGACAAAAAAAATGTTTATACCATCGCTGGCGAATATGGTCATGTCTATAATAATACCTTTAAAATTGGATTAGGTTTTTACTATCGCTTCTACCAGCATTATTACGATTATATTGAAGGAAATGAATCTTTGGTGCAGGCCGGAAGGGAGTTTGATTATTTCAAAGGCAATCCTTGGTATTATGCATCCAATCTGGGTATAACCGTACACGGCGAAATATTCCTGAACCATGTGGGTATTGATCTGCAATTGGGTTACAATCTGCACAAACCAGCATACAAGCTCGAATGGCGAATAAATGAAGGATGGGATAATACGCCTAGAGTAATTTCAAAAACTTGGGTTTTGGGCGAGCTGGATGGCAGCTACAAAAGAAAGCATCGTATATCTTCCCGTTTGGGACTTAAATATTACTTGATAGGTATGGAAAAGGCTCCTAAAAATAATTTTTATTTAGGTGCCCACCTCAATGCAAATTTAGGACAAGCTGATTTTACAGAGTTAAGTTTTGGCTATGTTCACAGTTTTAACTTTCAGGAACGCAAGTAAAATTTCAATCTGTGTTTGAAAGATATTTCAATACATTCTTCTCAATGCGCGCATGAATGTTTGAAACATCAGCTTTTACAAATTTTTCTCCAGTGATATTTTCGTAAAGCTCAATATATCTTTCTGAAACGGTCTCAATATATTCATCGCTCATTACAGGCACTTTTTGCCCCCCCAAGCCTTGAAAACCATTTTGTATTAACCATTGGCGCACAAACTCTTTGGAAAGTTGTTTTTGGGGCTCGTTATTTTTTTGGCGTTCCTCGTAACCTTCCGCATAAAAATAACGTGAAGAATCAGGCGTGTGGATTTCATCAATTAGAACAATTTTGCCATCCTGTGTTTTTCCAAATTCATATTTGGTATCCACCAAAATCAATCCTCGCTTTGCCGCAATCTCGCTACCGCGTTGAAAAAGTTTTCGGGTGTAATCTTCCAATTGAAGATAATCTGCTTCGGAAACAATCCCACGATCTAAAATGTCTTCACGAGAAATGTCTTCATCGTGATCGCCCATTTCGGCTTTGGTGGCTGGGGTAATTATTGGTTGCGGAAATTTATCGTTTTCCTTCAATCCTTCCGGCATTGCAACCCCACAGAGCATCCGCTTTCCAGCTTTATATTCTCTAGCCGCGTGGCCGCTCATATAACCTCGAATTACCATTTCAACCTTAAAAGGCTCGCAAGCTTCGCCAATAGCAACATTTGGGTCAGGCGTTGCAACCAACCAGTTTGGAACCAAATTTTCGGTATCGCGCATCATTTTAGTGGCAATCTGGTTCAGGATTTGACCTTTATAGGGAATTCCCTTCGGCATCACTACATCAAAAGCGCTCAGCCTATCCGTGGCAACCATCAAAAGTTTATTGTTTTCCAAAGTATAAACTTCACGGACCTTCCCATGATACACACTTTTTTGTCCGGGAAAATTAAAATCGGTTGATGTTATGGTATTACTCATTTTTTATTTACAATTTAAAAATTGGAGTTTGGTATTTACGAATTATAAACTGTGACTGAAAACTGATTTACTCTACGTTTTCAATATTTTTATAGGCAGCAATCACTTCTTTTACCAAACGGTGACGAATAACATCTTTATCATCTAAATAAATAATCCCCACCCCTTTTATATCTTTCAGAACCAATAAAGCTTCCTTTAATCCAGAAATAACACGGCGCGGAAGGTCAATCTGCCCCGGATCGCCCGTAATCATGAACTTGGCATTTTTTCCCATACGGGTCAGAAACATTTTCATTTGGGCATGGGTGGTGTTTTGAGCTTCGTCCAAAATTACAAAAGCATTGTCCAAAGTACGTCCGCGCATGAAGGCCAAAGGCGCAATTTGAATAACCCCAGTTTCAATGTGCGATGCCAGCTTTTCAGCAGGTATCATATCGCGAAGGGCATCATACAATGGCTGCATGTATGGATCGAGCTTTTCTTTTAAATCTCCCGGAAGAAAACCTAAATTTTCTCCAGCCTCTACTGCAGGTCTAGTTAAAATAATTCGCTTTACTTCTTTGTCTTTCAAAGCTTTAACCGCAAGCGCAACTCCAGTATAAGTTTTTCCGGTTCCGGCTGGTCCAACTGCAAAAACCATATCATTTTTGCGCATCAGCTCAACCAATTTTCTTTGGTTTGCTGTTTGCGCTTTTACAGGTTTTCCGCTCACCCCGTGTACTATAACTTCCTTACTGTTGAATTCTGGAGTTTCGTAATCCTCCTTACTGCGACTCAACAACACGCGCTCAATCACATTTTCATCAATTTTATTGTATTTCATATATTGTTCGAGCAACATAGTAATGCGTCTATCAAACTCCTCCAAAACATCTTCATCGCCGTAGGCTTTTATTTTATTACCGCGAGCAACGATTTTCAGTTTTGGAAAATATTTTTTAAGAAGGTCAATATTAGCGTTTTCTAGGCCAAAGAATTCTCTAGGGCTAATCTCTGTGAGTTCGATGATAAGTTCGTTCAAAAGGCGTGCTTTTTTATTATTTGGAATATGCAAAAAATAGTTTTGCTACTAACAAAAGTAACCTATTTTTGTGGTAATTCTTTTAAGAAAATATCAACAATCCATTTATGGCAATAATCACACTTACTACTGACTTTGGAGAGAAAGATCACTTTGTTGGCGCGGTTAAGGGAGCTATTTATACTGAAATGGAAGATGCCAAAATTGTTGATATCTCTCACTCTATTTCACCATTTCACTTACACGAAGCTGCATACATTATTCAGAATGCCTATAAAAGTTTCCCTCCCGGAAGTATACACGTAATTGGGGTAGATTCTGAATTAAATCCTGAAAATAAGCACATTGCCGTATTGATGGACGGACATTATTTTGTGTGTGCCGACAATGGAATAATCTCGATGCTTACTTCTGAAATTCGTCCCGAAAAAATTGTTGAAATAAATATTCACGACCGAGTAATCAGCAATTTTCCCGTTTTGGATGTATTTGTTAAAGTTGCAGGCCACATCGCGCGCGGCGGAACGCTAGAAGTAATTGGTAAAACGATTACTGAAATCAAGGAACTGACGGGCATCCGTCCTGTGGTCAACAACAAAGAGAGCCAAATAATAGGCAACGTAATTTATATTGACAACTACGGAAACGTTATCAGCAATATCACCAAGAAATTATTTGAAACGGTAGGGAAAGGAAGGGAATTTTTAATAAACGCCCGGTCCGAGAAGTTCCGCCAAATACACACACATTACAGTGATGCGATTAACTTTGGACAACCCCCCGAAAAACGTGAAGAGGATGGAAAAAGGCTTGCACTTTGGAATTCATCACAATACTTGGAACTGGCAATTTACAAAAGCAATCCTACCTCTGTGGGTGGGGCTTCAAGCCTTTTTGGTTTGGAATTTAGAGATACAATCACGGTTAACTTTAATTCATAAATTAAAAGAAAAATGTTTACAAGAATTGTAAAAATGCGGTTTGAAAAAGAAAACATTCCTGCTTTTCTGGCTAATTTTGAAACCGTGAAAGAAAAAATCCGAAATTTTCCAGGCTGTACTTTTTTGGAACTTTACAATGATAAGAATGACGAAACAATCTTTTTCACCTACAGCCGTTGGAATGATGAAACTGATTTGGAAAACTATAGAACAAGTGAACTTTTCAAAAACGTTTGGAGCGTGACAAAACCCATGTTTAAATCAAAAGCAAAAGCGTGGAGTGTAGACACTTTACATTCCTTAAAATAATTAGATGCTTACAATAATAAAACGCGAAATAAATTCTTTCTTTTCCAGTACCATTGGGTACTTGGTGATTGCTGTTTTTTTACTGATTAATGGGTTGTTTTTGTGGGTTTTCAGTGGAAATTTCAACATTCTCGATTCGGGTTTTGCAGACCTCTCGCCCTATTTTGAACTTGCGCCCTGGGTTTTGCTTTTCTTGATTCCCGCCGTCTGCATGCGCGCCTTTAGCGATGAAATGAAAATGGGAACTTTGGAGCTTTTATTGACGAAACCAATTTCCTTAAAAGATATAGTTCTGGGAAAATATTTTGGAGCGGTAATCCTGATTATTATTGCTTTGATTCCAACAATACTTTATATTTTCACAATCTCTAAATTGGGCAATCCGCCCGGCAATTGGGATGTTGGCAGTACCATCGGCTCCTACATTGGATTGCTGTTTTTAGTGTTTGCATATACCTCCATCGGCATCTTTTCATCCACGCTTTCGCAAAATCAGATTGTGGCATTTATAATTGCGGTATTTCTGTGCTTTGTACTTTATTACGGCTTTGACGGTTTTTCATCTTCCAGTTTCAATATTGCCGAATTGGGAATGAAAGAACATTTTGATAGCGTGGCGCGTGGCGTTTTGGACACGCGCGATTTGATCTATTTTTTGAGCCTAACCGTGTTTTTCATTGCGTTGACAATCTTTAAATTGAAGCAACAATAATGAAGACTTCAATTAAGAAAGATATCGTTTCAATAGCCGTTTTGGCCGCAGGTTTAATTCTGTTGAATGTCCTCGGAAACTATTTCTACAAACGTTTTGACCTAACGCAGGATAAACGTTTCACACTTTCCGAAGAAGCAAAGGAAATTGTTGATTACGTAGATTCACCCATTATAGTCGATGTTTTTCTGAAAGGAAATTTCCCCCCGGAATTCCGAAGGCTGCAAAGTGAGACCGAACAACTTTTGGAAGAGTTTTCGGCTTATAATTCCAACATTAAGTTTGAATTTGTAAACCCCACCGAAAAAGGCAACGAAGCCTTTCAGTCCCAATTTGAAAAATTTGGATTGACACCTGCACAAGTTTCAGTTACCGAAAGTGGTAAGCAGAGCACCGAACTTGTTTATCCCTGGGCGTTGGCACATCACAATGGCAAATCGGTAAAAATTCCGTTACTGAAAAACCAACTGGGCGCCACTTCCGAGGAACGTGTAAACAGCTCCCTCCAAAATCTGCAATATGCTTTCGCAGACGGTTTTAAGAAACTGGCCACGCAGAAATCGAAAAAAATTGCTGTTCTGAAAGGAAACGGAGAATATGACGACCGCTACATTGCCGACTTTTTCGCAACACTTCGGGAGTATTATTTTATCGCGCCTTTTACCTTGGATTCGGTTGCAACCAACCCTGAAAAGACCTTAGATGCACTGAACGGTTTTGATTTAATCGTTGCGGCCCAACCTACGGAACCATTCAGCGATGCGGAAAAATATGTACTGGACCAATTTATTATGAACGGGGGTAAATCGCTGTGGTTGATGGATGCTACACAAATGCAGATGGACACCATAAGCGGAAACATGTTCGCCTTTGGAAAGGATTTGAATTTAAATGATTTCTTCTTTAAATACGGAATCCGCATTAACCCAAATTTGGTAAAAGACGTGTATTCCGCCCCTATAGTTCTGGCAAGTGGCGACGAACGCGAAGCGCAGTACAACCGTTATCCGTGGTTTTTCAGTCCGTTGAGCAGCAGTGCAAACAATCACCCCATAGTTTCAAACATAGAGGCCGTTAAATTTGATTATGCCAGCGCGATCGATACGCTTCCGAATAATATAAAAAAAACAGTTTTACTTTCTACTTCGCCAATATCGAAAATTGTGGGACTGCCCTTCCCAATTGACTTTGATGTGGAAATTCCCAAGAATTTACAAGTAGTAAATGAAGGCCCAAACCCAAACGAGTATAATGCGGGCGAAGTGCCACTAGCGGTTTTGCTGGAAGGAAGTTTTACCTCGGCCTATAAAAATCGGGTAAAGCCTATCAAGTTAAACGGTGTAGAAAATAAGGATGATGGAAAGCCTTCAAAAATGCTTGTTATAAGTGATGGAGACATCATAAAAAACCAATTGCAGGGTAGCCGTCCGCTTGAACTTGGTTTCGACAAAATGACGAACCAATTCTACGGAAACAAGGAATTTCTGCTGAACACTGTCAATTACCTACTTGACGACAGCGGACTTATAAACATTCGCACGCGGCAAATTGCGGTGCCATTTCTCGATCCACAAAAAACGGTGGAACAGCGCTCAAAATGGCAAACACTTAACCTGCTGTTACCGTTGGGCTTACTTGCGCTTTTCGGAATCGCTTTCAACTTCTACCGCAAACGCCGATACACCCGTTAAATGTTAATAAGTTTGTTTTAACAAACACTTCAATTGAAATATATTTGTAGGTATGCTAAAACCAAGGCATTTATCATTATTCTGATCAAAAAAATAAATATTCAATGAAATTCATCGTATCGAGTTCGTATTTATTAAAGCAACTGCAAGTTTTGGGTGGTATTATCAACAATAATAATACGCTTCCTATTTTAGATAATTTTCTGTTCAATTTGGATGGAAAATCCCTTACCGTTTCCGCTTCCGATCTGGAAACCACCATTTCCTCAAAACTGGAAGTGGAAAGTACCGAAAAAGGAATGGTTTGTATTCCCGCAAGGCTTTTGTTGGAGACCCTAAAGACATTTCCGGAGCAGCCTTTGACATTTACCGTTGAAGACAACAACACCATCGAAATAAGCAGCAACCACGGTAAATATGCGCTTGCATACGCCAGTGGCGAAGAGTTTCCCAATGCCGTGGAATTGAAAGATCCTTCTTCCACAGTAGTCCAGGGTGATGTGCTTGCCACTGCAATCAGCAAAACTATTTTTGCCTCTGGAAATGATGATCTGCGACCAGTAATGAGCGGTGTTTTCTTTCAGTTTTCAACAGATAATCTTGTATTTGTTGCTACCGATGCGCATAAATTGGTAAAATATACCCGTGATGACATCAGCGCTTCCCAAACTGCGGAATTTATTATGCCGAAAAAGCCTTTAACGCTTTTAAAAAGCATACTTGCAGGCAGCGAGGAAGATGTAACCATTGAATACAACGATAGCAATGCCAAGTTCATTTTTGAAAACACCGAAATGGTTTGCCGCTTGATTGATGGGAAATATCCAAATTACGAAGCAGTTATTCCAAAGGAAAATCCCAATAAATTGGTAATCGACAGAAACCAATTTTTGAACTCCGTTCGTCGTGTTTCTATTTTCTCAAGTAAAACAACCCACCAGATTCGTTTGAAAATTGCTGGGGCCGAGTTGAACATTTCCGCAGAGGATATTGATTACAGCAACAAAGCCGAAGAGCGCTTGACTTGCGACTACCAAGGCGATGATATGCAGATAGGCTTCAACAGCCGTTTCCTTACTGAAATGTTGAACAATCTAACAAGCGACGAAGTTTCTCTGGAAATGAGCCTACCAAACCGCGCAGGAATTTTAACTCCCGTGGATGGTTTGGACGAAGGCGAAACCGTTACCATGCTTGTAATGCCGGTGATGTTGAACAATTAGATTGTTAGAATCTTAGATAATTAGAATAGCAGAATTAAAAAAATCCGCCCCAGTGGCGGATTTTTTTCTTAATAGTGATGACATAATTTAACGGGGCCGATGTGTTGTTAATTTAATTCTATAATTAACACTCACTAAAACGAAACACATGAAAACCCTAAAAACTATTAGCATCCTTTTTCTATCACTAGTAATTATTTCCTGTTCCAAAAAAGATGACGACAATGGTGGCGGAAGTGCTCCCGAAGCAGAGTTTAGCGCCACGATAAACGGCGGTGGGTTCGGTAGTAATTATTCGTCCCGTTTGGGATTTTACTCAAGCGACTATAGCGGCAATGGATTAACCATTGCAGTAACTGACGAAAACACCAATATTATTCGCATATTTTTAAATAATACTGGAGGCTTTGGAAGTGGAATCACCAAAATTATTAATGACGTTGCCACCAATGGTTTTGTAACCAGCGTTGTAATTCGCGATCAAGCCAATCAAGTAACCTACAATGCCTCCGAAGGAGAGATAAATATTTTGGAAAACCGTCAAAATCCTGAAAACGAGGACGGACGCTTAATCTCCGGAAATTTCACAATTACAGCAACTTCCGGTTCGGGGCCGAGCATCACAATGAATGGAAATTTTAAACATTTTGCATATTAATAAAGCAAAGGGGTTACTATCAAAAAAGGGTGCTTTTGTGCACCCTTTTTTTTATGTGTTAATTTTCAACTTCCACTAAATTTATAACTTTTCCAAAGTTAACCGTACCTTTGCAGCCAATGACACACACAGACACCATAGTAGCAATGGCAACGCCAGCAGGAGCCGGGGCAATAGCCGTTTTAAGGCTTTCGGGACCGCAGGCTGTTACAATTGCTTCTTCAATCTTTTCTTCTGTTTCTGGTAAAACGCTTGCAAAACAGAAAACCCATACCGTTCATTTGGGACATATAAAAGATGGCGAAAAGGTTTTGGACGAAGTATTGGCAACCATTTTTAAAAACCCAAACAGTTATACGGGTGAAGACGTGGTGGAAATTTCCTGTCACGGCAGTAATTACATTCAACAGGAAATCATTCAGCTTTGCCTTCGGAAAGGGTGCCGTATGGCACAAGCAGGAGAGTTTACACTGCGTGCTTTCCTCAACGGAAAAATGGATTTAAGCCAAGCCGAAGCGGTTGCAGACCTTATTGCCAGCGATAGCGCTGCCAGCCACCAATTGGCTATGCAACAAATGCGCGGCGGATTTTCCTCTGAAATAAAAAAGCTTCGCGAGGAGCTGCTGAATTTTGCTTCCCTCATAGAATTGGAGCTCGATTTTGCCGAGGAAGATGTGGAATTCGCCAACCGGGAAGAATTTCAGAAACTTATTTCAAAAATAACCCATGTGCTGAAGCGACTTATAGATTCCTTCGCCACGGGCAATGTTCTAAAGAACGGCATCCCCGTTGCCATTGTGGGCGAACCGAATGTGGGAAAATCTACCCTGCTAAATGCCTTGCTGAACGAGGAAAGAGCGATTGTGAGCGATATTGCCGGAACCACGCGCGATACCGTTGAAGACGAAATAACCATTGGCGGCATTGGTTTTAGGTTTATTGATACGGCAGGAATTCGCGAAACGGTGGACGTGATAGAAGGTTTGGGAATTCAAAAAACATTTCAGAAAATAGAACAGGCGCAGGTAGTTATTTATCTTTTTGATGCGGAAAAATTCAAGATTCAAGGTTCAAAATTTAAGATTGAAATGGAAACTATTAAAAATAAATATCCGCTAAAAAATCTTATAATTGTTGCCAATAAGGTTGATAAACTTTCCAAAGAAGAAATCCAACAACTCAATATCTCCCTGAACGCGGTTGAAAATTCTTCCTTTTTGTTACTCTCTGCAAAAACAAAAGATGGAATTGAAGAACTTCAAAACAAACTCCTCGAATTCGTAAACACCGGCGCGCTTCGAAACAATGAGACCATTGTTACCAACAGCCGCCACTATGACGCTATGCTAAAGGCTTTGGAAGAAATAATCAAAGTACAGCAAGGCATTGATAGCGGTTTAAGCGGTGATTTGTTGGCTATAGACATTCGACAGGCCCTGCATTATTTTGGTGAAATAACTGGTGAAATATCGAATGACGAACTGCTTGGAAACATTTTTGCTAATTTCTGTATCGGGAAGTAACTTGCCTTCATTAACATGCAGGATTTAAATTTAAAAAGAGCTGAATAAATTATTGTCTTTTAATAATACCATTCAGGCTCACTCTAATAGTGTTGTCAAATAGGTCTTGCAAGCTATATTCCATAAGCGCGGTTTTATGGCTTATTACTTGATCAAGATTTATCAGATGAAATTCACAAAACAACTGGGTATTGATTGTGGGGTCTATTTCACCACTCCTTTGCCCCTTTTTCAATAAGGTTTTAATTATACCAAAAACTATTTTACCGCGTTGAAGGGCATAAAACTGATAGGTTTCCGGATAACCTCTTTTTAAATCAAAATAAAAATTAGGTGTAACTTTTATTAAATGTTTTACGGCGTATTCATAAATCTTTTTTATTTTCTCTATCGGTGTTCCCCTTTCATCTTGAATCCTTTTGATATTTGAAAAATGTAAATCAAAAAGATAGTGAATACATTTTTGAACCAATTCATTTTTACTGCCATAATGAAGATAAATGGTCTTCTTTGATAAACCCATTTCTTGGGCTATATCATCCATTCTAACGGTCTTGATTCCATGTGTTTGAAAAAGCACAAGTGACCTAACCAATATGGTTTTTGACAGGGACATAGCTGTAGATATCTATTCTTATAGTTGATAGTTTTTCAAAATAGCATCAAAAGAATATTTACCGCTGCCAAGTATTAACAAAACTACATAGGCCAACAAGTAAAACAGTCCTAATTCTTTCAAGGCATATGGATCGCTACCGTGAATCATCAATACGGCTACCAACATGGTTATAATCAATGGAATGGCCGCTATTCTGGTAAAAAGTCCAATTAGCAGTAATATAGAGCATAAAACTTCTGCAACCACAGTTAGTAATAATGAAAACGTAGCGCTCATCCCCATAACACTGGGAAACTGAATATCTTCACTAAACAGCATGTATAGTTTTGGAATTCCATGAACAAGCATCATTATACCCACACCCAACCTTAATAATAAGACAGCCATACTAACAGTGTTCTCTTTTAACTCAATATCCAATAATTTTTTCATAATTCATTGTTTTGTTTCTAACCTATCTTTACGGAAGTCATAGTAAGTGAACCTCCAACAGGTTTGTCGTTAAATATTGTTATTTCTTCATTTTTGGTCTTTAATGCCAAGGTGTAAATCAACGGCATATAATGTTCGGGCGTTGGTATGGCTAACTCAAAGGCTTTTCCTTGGGATTTAAAATCAATTAAACTTTTGTGATCTTCGCTAACGATAAAGTCTTTCATCTTTTCGTTGGCCTCTATAGTCCAATCGTAGGCATATACTTCGTTTAACCTTTTCCACGAAACCATGCGAAGATTATGTACCATATTTCCACTTCCCACAATTAGAACACCCTTTGTGCGAAGGCTATTCAATTCCTTTGCTAATTCATAGTGATATTTTGCAGGCTGTGTGTAATCAATGCTCATTTGAATTACCGGGATATCGGCATGGGGATAGAGATGTTTTATAACGCTCCACGCTCCGTGGTCGAGCCCCCATTTATCATCTAATCCTACATTTGTTTTTGTTATTATCGCTTTGGTCTGTTTTGCCAGTTGAGGGCTTCCCGGTGCTGGGTACTGTACTTCAAAAAGCTCCTGTGGGAAACCTCCAAAGTCATGAATGGTAGGAGGATTTTGCATTGCTGTTACATATGTGCCATTGGTTTCCCAATGGGCAGAAATGCAGAGTATTGTATTGGGGCGTACCAATTCATTTCCAAGCCGTCTAAAATTTGCCACAAATTCATTTTCCTCAATGGCATTCATAGGGCTTCCATGACCCAAGAATAGTACAGGCATTTTTTCTGTATTACTCATTGTTGCAGTCATTTTATTTAAATCTTTCAAATTCATACTTGAACCTATTAGCGGCAATAGTGCAATTGATTTTAAAAATTGTTTTCTATTCATTGACGTAATCTAACTACGAAACTTGCTTTGCCATACACGTCTTCTCTGCTTAACTTTTGGATTTTAAACTTTTTCATGATTTCTAAATTCAAAATATGAATAACTTCCCTTTAAATAGTTTTACTGTTTGGCGAACTGTAGATGAACTACAATATCCACATCCTTACCAATACCAGCTGCGGTAGGGTCAAAATTAATGTTGTAGTCAAACCTGTTGATAGTGGTTTTCGCTTTCAAACCTAATTTTTCACCTTTGTCGCTCTTCGCGGTTCCACCGTAGTACACATCAAAAATTACTGGTTTTGTAACCCCTTTAATAGTAAGCTCGCCATACAATAAAAAATATTCTGGTTTACCTGTCGCCAAAATTTTGGTGCTTTTAAAGGTCATAGTCGGATAGGTTTCCACCTCAAAAAAATCGGCACTTCTCAAGTGCTTGTCCCTCGCATCTACATTGGTATTGATACTTGCCACTTGCACGTTAAAATTAAATTGTGCATTGCTTAAGGCATCGCCATTGGTGGTTAAACTACCTGTGTAGTGTAAAAACTTGCCATTCACCAAACTAATGCCTGAATGCTTGATGCTAAAGTTTAACGAAGAATGGTTTGGGTCTACCTGCCATTGGGTCTGTGCAAAAGCTCCTATTGAAAATAGGGACATTACAACTAAAATCAGTACTTTTTTCATAATCATTTAAAATTAAATTGTTAATTAATTATTTGATTACAAAAATAGTAACACTACGGATGTTAAGAATTACACTTTTCGGTAGTAGAGGTATAATTTTAGGAAGTTAACAGGCTTCGCATTTCATCCCGAAACTCACCTGGTGTTTGTCCCGATTTTTTTTTGAAGACATTTGAAAAATAAGAATTTTCATTATAACCCAATTCGTAGGCTATTTTGGCAATGGTTTTATCTGTGGAAGTCAGAAGGTTTTTGGCTTCAGTCAATTTTCTGGTTTCAATGATTTCCGAAACACTTTGCTGTAGAATATTTTGGCAAATTAAATTTAAGTTCCGGGTGCTCATAAACAATTTTTCCGCATAATATCCCACGCTCAAGGGGCGCCGAAAATTTTCTTCCAAAATGGCGAGAAAATTGGTAAACGTCTCATTTTGGTTTGAGGAAATAGCTGTGGGCTGCTTTTTCTGTTTTTCTGATAATACAATCGAAATAACGGCATTGAGCAAATGGCGAATGACGGAAAAATCAGGATTTGATTGTCTTAATTCATTATACATCATTTCAGTCAAAACAGGAAGGCGGCCGGTAAGCCTTTCCACCGGCCAAAATATATTAGCCGTATTGTGGAATGCAGCGTAAAGTTGAAAAATGATTTCAGCTGCAAATTCACTACTAAACCTAATTACCCAAATATCGCACTTACCATCTTTTACTATAGGCTTTACTCTGTGAACCTTACCTTTGCTTATAAAGCAGACATAGGGAGCATCTACGGTTGTGGTTTCAAAATCTATGAAATGCTCAATAGAACCCTCCATTCCTATAAGGATTTCTTCAAAATCGTGGATATGAGGTTCATTAGTTGAAGAAGCAACTTTTTTTGCCTCTTCAATGTCAAACCTAAATATTTTTACTGGTTGGTCCATTGCTTAATTACTGATGTAGTGTAAAAACTAAATTTACAAATTTTAAATCAGTTCTCTATATTATCCCATACCACCTCTTTTATAGTCAAGGGTAAATCCGTTAATATTTACATAAATCTCAGGATTAATGACTCATTTCTGTGGAATTGGCAATGCAAACCCATAGTTTTGCCCCCTTATTGAACAATAATTGAAAAAACAAAATTATGAGTCAAGTACAAGGAAATGAAACCGTAAAACTTCATTACACAGGAAAATTGAACAACGGACAAGTGTTCGACAGTTCCGTGCAACGTGAGCCACTGGAGGTAAAACTTGGGGAAGGTCGTTTAATTCCAGGTTTTGAAAAAGGATTGGTAGATATGAAGGTGAACGAAAAGAAAACCATTACTATCCCAAAAGAGGAAGCTTACGGCGATGTTCAAAAGGAACTATTCCAAAAAATACCAAGTGAGAATTTGCCGCAGGAAATAAAGCCAGAAGTTGGTATGGGCCTTGTGTCCAAAAACCCTGACGGATCTGAGCGTCAACTGCGAGTTGCAGATGTAAAAGATGGATTCATCATTGTGGATGCCAACCATCCTTTGGCCGGTCAAGACCTAACCTTTGAATTGGAATTGCTTGAGATAAAGTAATTTTTCCAAAAATATACTTTAAGAAAGGCTGCCACATGGTAGCCTTTTCTTTTTGAAATCGAAATTGAAATTAAATTACAAAATTTAAGTCACGTATCAACGAACCGAATCTACGAATCCCGAATTAACGAATTAACTTTTCAGCAATTGCATCCACACAATTAATCCCATCAATGGCGGCTGAAATAATTCCTCCAGCATAGCCTGCACCCTCTCCACAAGGGTATAATCCTTTTATTTCAATATGTTCCAATGTTTCTGAATCGCGTGGAATGGAAACAGGCGAAGAAGTCCTGCTCTCGGGCGCATGCAAAACCGCTTGGTTTGTATAATAACCTTTCATCTTTTTCCCGAAGGACAAAAATGCTCTTTTCAAACGTTTTGAAATTAACGGCGGAAGCACTTCATTTAAATCTACTGAAACAATTCCGGGTTGGTATGAAGTCTTTGGAAAATCTTCAGAAACCTTTCCTTCCACAAAATCAATCATCCGCTGGGCAGGTACTTTTTGAGTCTTTCCTCCTGCTTCCCAACAGCGCTCTTCCACAAACTTTTGAAAGTCCAAACATACAAAAGGATCGCCTTCTTTATAATTCGGTAAATCTTTGGGTTCCACGCTTACTACAATTCCGCTATTTGCATACGGATTGTTCCGTTTGCTTGGGCTCCACCCGTTTGTAACCACCTCCTCCTGCTCGGTGGCGCAGGGCGCAATAATTCCGCCGGGGCACATACAGAAAGAATACACCCCCAAGCCATCTACCTGCTCAACCAAGGCATAGCTGGCCGGTGGTAAGTATGGATTGTCAACTTCTCCGTGATATTGAATATAATCTATGAGCTCCTGTTGATGTTCCACCCGAACGCCAATGGCGAAGGGTTTGGCTTCAATTTTAATATTTTTATTGTGAAGCAGATAAAAAATATCCCTTGCCGAATGCCCCGTGGCGAGTATTACGTTTTCAAACTCAAACCATTTTTCGTTATTTATTTGAATGGCTTCAATAGCATTCGCCTTCAGCTTTAAGTCGGTCAATTTTGAATTGAAATGTACTTCCCCACCATTATCGAGAATCGCTTCCCGCATTGCAGTGATTATCTTCGGAAGCTTGTTGGTACCTATATGTGGATGGGCATCGACGAGTATATCTTCATCGGCGCCAAAGTGGACAAACCATTCCAACGCTTTCAGCACATTGCCACGTTTTTTGCTACGGGTATAGAGCTTTCCGTCAGAATAGGTTCCTGCGCCGCCTTCCCCAAAACAATAATTGCTTTCCGGATTTACAATTTGGTCTTTATTGATTGCCGCTAGATCCCTTCTGCGCTCGCGAACGTCTTTTCCACGTTCAAAAACAATCGGTTTCAAGCCCGCTTCAATTGCGCGAAGCGCTGCGTAAAGCCCGGCCGGCCCCGCGCCAATGATCGCTATTTCCTTTGCTTTTGAAACATTTTGCGGCACAAAGGGAGGAATGGTTTCCCGTTTTTCACCTTTCACCCAAAATTCAATCTGAAGATTTATTTTTATAGGTTTACGGCGCGCATCAATGGATCGTTTTCGGATGCGCCAGTCGCTAATGTTTTCTTTTCGAAGCTTTTCCTTTTCCAAAGTAAGTTCCAAAATGAAATCCAAATCGTCCTGTTGCCGTGGCATTATCGCTATTTGAACCAATCTGCTCATAGGCGGCAAAGATAGGGAGTTAATTGGATAATGTAATCAGGGATATACCTATTCCACTCCTCATTCTTCCGTTAAGAAATATGTAAACTTTTTAGCGGGCTCTTATTTTCTAATACTAATTGCTATTTTTAAAGAAAACTGTTGTAAAACAATTAAACATGGAAATACAACCTATACTGAAATTGCATAAAGAATGAAATTACTTTACTTTCAAGCCGTGGCGACTTTATTGTTGACTGCCTTTTTTAATTTTTCGTACTCACAGGAAATAAAAGGCAAAGTCGTTTCTTATAAGGGCATTCCAATTGAGACAGTAACGGTTTTCTTAAAGGAAAAACAAGTGGCAATAACAGATTCGGAAGGGGTTTTTATAATTAAGAATTCATTGGAACTTCCTGTTACTTTAAGGTTTGAGCATCCCAATTATTATAGCGAAACATTTCAACTTTCAAAATACAATTCAACATTTATCCTTTATCCAAAAGTTAAATTGGAAAATTTAGAAGAGGTTATTATTTCATCAACCTTCCAAAAGGAAAGCAAGGTTATAATTCCTACAGAAAAGATAACTTCAGCAAAATTTGAAGCATACAGCCCTATGGATTTGGTAGCAGCAATTAATGAAACTCCCGGTGTTTATATCCAAAGCGGCGCCATCAATACCAACCGAATCGTAATTCGGGGCGTAGGCTCGCGCACGCTTTATGGTACCAATAAAATCCGTGCGTATTTTAATGGAATTCCGATTACGAACGGCATTGGAGAAACCTCAATCGATGCTTTTAATCCAGAGGATTTGCAATCCCTGGAAATAGTAAAAGGTCCGAAAGCTACTCAATACGGCACCAATTTGGGCGGAACTTTGCTGCTCAATTCAAAACAAGTGAATTTTGGGGAATCTTTTTTTAAAACCAACCTGACAGTGGGCTCCTTTGGGCTGATAAAAAACTCCGTTTCAACAGCAACTTCCAATGAAAATTTTTCAGTCAATTTAAACTACGATCATTTACAAACAGAAGGTTTTCGTGAGAATAGCAACTATGACAGGCAATCGGTATTGTTAACAGCTACTTATACATTCAATCCAAGAAATGAACTCAGTTTTTTAATGAATTACGTTGATTACTTTGCACAGATTCCTAGTTCCATCAGTAAAACCGCCTTTGAAGAAAACCCTGCACAGGCTGCATTTACTTGGAAAGCTGCAAAAGGATATGAAGATAACAAACAGACATTGGTTGGGCTTAGTTTTACTCATCGGTTTTCTGAAAATTTCAGTAATACCAGTAGCCTTTTCTATACCTATTTGGATCATTACGAACCTCGGCCGTTTAACATTTTGGATGAATTCACCAATGGATATGGAGCGCGGACGGTCTTTGCAAAAGACTTTTCATTTTTAAAAAACAAAGCCAATCTAAGTTTCGGAGGCGAATTTTATAAAGACGAATACAATTGGCAAACCCTTGAAAATTTATACGAAGAGAATAACGGCAATGGTAGCTTGGAAGGCGAGCAGATAAGCGCTAATTTTGAAAAGAGAGACAACCTGAACGTTTTTGCAACCGTAACACTTCCATTTACAAAAAAGTTTAAAGGTCAGTTTGGGCTTAATTTTAACCAAACCAATTATGATTTTAGAGACTATTTCAATGTAGGAGAAGCAAACAAAAGTGCTGAACGCAACTTTGAACCAATTTTGGCACCGAATGTAAATTTGTTGTATCAATTCACCGAAAATGTAAGTTCCTACTTTAATTTCAGCAAAGGTTTTAACTATCCTTCCATTGAGGAAACATTAACGCCCGAAGGCGTGATAAATCCAGAACTCGGACCCGAAAAAGGCTTCAATTATGAATTGGGAAGTGAAGCTTTTTTCTTTCGAAGAAACCTTCATTTACAGCTTACAGCCTACCTTTTGGATATTACGGGCTTATTGGTGGCACAGCGTGTGGGTGACGACCAGTATATTGGCAGAAACGCCGGAAAGACGGAACATAAAGGACTAGAAATAAGCGCTTCCTACACACAGACTTTCAGTGATTCGTGCTACGTTTCTCCCTATCTTAATGCGGAAATTACCGATCATAAATTTATTGATTTTGTAGATGGCGATAATGATTATTCGTCAAATCAACTTACCGGGGTACCTGATAGTAAATTGAATGCTGGAGTCAACCTCGGATTTATAAACTTTCTATTAAACACCAACTTATTGCATATTGGAGAAATTCCTCTAAATGATTCAAATACGCTCTATTCCAATCCTTACACTATATTCAATACGAAGGTTTCCTATAAAAAAGAATTATCCAAACTACTTTCTTTTGAACTAAATGCAGGGGTAAACAATTTTACCGATGAAAAATATGCTGCTTCCGTGTTAATAAACGCTTCAGGCTTTGGAGGTGCCGAGCCTCGCTACTATTACCCAGGAATGCCACGAAATTGGTATGGCGGGTTTCAGCTAAAATATCAACTTTAAGCCTTGAAGTTTGTACCTTTGCAAAAACTTTTTGGAAATATGATTTTCATAGAAAACGAAGGCAATACCAATCCCAGATTAAACCTTGCATTGGAAGAATACGCGCTGCGAAATTTTAGCGCAGAAAATGATTATTTGCTCTTTTATATTAACGAGCCGTCCATCATCATTGGCCGCAATCAAAATACATTGGAAGAAATAAACCACGAGTACATTGAACAGAATAATATTCACGTTGTGCGAAGGGTTTCGGGCGGTGGCGCGGTATATCACGATTTTGGGAATCTTAATTTCAGTTTTATCACAAACCACGATGTAAAAAGTCTGAATAACTTTAAAAAATTCACTGCTCCCGTAATTAAGGTGTTGAACACTTTGGGCCTCGAAGCGGAACTTAAAGGCAGAAACGACATACAGGTTGATGAAAAAAAGATTTCAGGAACCGCACAATTTTCTACCGGAAAGCGGATGGTAAGCCACGGTACGCTCCTATTCAATACAGATTTGGGTGAAGTGGTAAATGCCCTTAATGTGAAAATGAGCAAAATTGAGTCCAAAGGCCATAAATCTGTACGCAGCCGGGTTGCGAATATCTCTGAATTTTTAAAAGAACCATTAAAGATTGAATCATTCAGACAACTTTTACTGGAAGGGCTTTATGAAGAAAGTGAACCATTTGAAAGCTATTACTTAACGTCCGAGGAATGGAAATCAGTCCATCAATTAAAAGAAGAAAAATATGATACTTGGGACTGGAATTATGGACGTTCACCTAAATTTAATGTTCAGCGAAGCAAGCGTTTTTCCGTCGGGGAAATAGATCTGCGCATTTTTGTTGAAAAGGGACACATCACAGAATTCAAAATATTCGGGGATTTCTTCGGAAAGGAACCCGTGGAAAATCTAGAAAAACTATTGGAAGGCGCCCGCTATGAAAAAGAGGATATTTCAGAATTGTTGAAAGATATTGAAGTAAAGGAATATTTTGGAGATATTCCGAAAATTGATTTTATCGAATTAGTATATGGGGCAGATGAAGTGTAGAACATTGCGGCAATTTTAGGATTACAAAATGAATAAAAACATTAAAATACTCTTAATGATAGTAGCCGCATTGATTACTATAATAGGATTTGTAACAGGAAAGTTTCTGTTTCTTTTTATCTGGCTGCCTTTAGGATTTCTATTTAAGAAGAAAGAAAAAGAAAATTGATTTTAGAAGGAATAGGAATATGCTATTCCGCCGCCAATAAGCGTATCTGCAATATTTGAGAAATCCGCCCCCCCCAAGACTGTAAATGTTCCAAGTTTTTCACTTTTATAGGAAAGCGAGCCGTAGTTGTACCAATATTTCCATTCTGGGAAAAATGGTTTTCGATAGGTTCCTAGATATTTGGTATAGGTGCTTTTTAATTTCCACTGAAATTTACTAAACGCTCCCATCAAAGCAAAATGGTGTACTTTTGAACGGTTACTTATAAATGCAGTATTATCACCATCAATTACAATACTTTTGTCGAATAAAATAAACGGTGCACCAATTATATTTTCTTCATAAGTCCAACCACTGCGATATAGATTGTTTCCAAAGTATCCATCAAAACCACTTACTGATTTATTTCCACTTTGGTCCGAGGTATCAATATATTCATATAAAACGGAAGAAATAATTTTTTGGTTTTCCGGTTTAAAATAAATTCCCCAAACGCCATCTGGTAAATTTGCTAGTCTAGTACCTGAACCATCTTCAAAAGGGTGCTCATGGTATATTGAGAATTCACCTAACTTATTTTTGAATTCATAGGTAAGCATATAGGACCCCAAATGGTTTCCAATCGCATTTTTAGTTTCATTTTCCAAACCAATTTCTGTTGAATTCGCTGCAAAAAATATCTTGAAGAAATCTTTGAATTCATCTTTTAAATCTCCGTATACTGGAGAAGTTCCGCCCCATTGCGCATAATGTCGAATTTTTGCCGTAAGCTTGTGATTCTCATTAAAAGTTGTAATTAACGCCAATCGTTTGTAATGTACGTGGGTACCATCCACAAATCGATTGTCATTCAACTCGTAATGACCAATTCCCCAATCCAATCCGAAAGTATTCGAAATTTTAAGAGGATTGTTTGCTTCAAGAAGAATGCCAGGCAAAGGTCTAGCATTTCCAGACCACAAAAAATTTTGATTTGTTGCTGAAAGTCCGTCAAGCATCTCCTTTTGTTTTTTTGGACCCACCGTGGCTAAAAGCCATGAATTTTCAAATTGAAGATATAAATCTCTTCGCTGTACATTATTCTCAACTCCATCCCTTCCATACACTGCAGCACCTGCATTCAACTTAAATTTTGAATACGTTAAGCTTGCTTTCAACTCAGCCGTTGCTGATAGATTGGTAAGTTCACCAAGAACATAGTTTGTATTTGTGTGGAACCAAAATGGATTTTCATTTTCACTCGATAAAATAGCTTTAGTTTCAACACTTCCGCCAATTTCAAACTCCTGTGAAAACAGCATTAAAGGGAAAAGGAAAAATATTAGAAAGAGGTTTTTCATAGAGATTAACCTAGTTTTTATTCAAAATCCTTTTCAGTAAGGAACGTTCTTCCCTTGCATAGGCATATCCGTATTTATTGCCGTAGCCAAAATTGTTCAGATTTACATTGTTCAAAACAATAGCCACATTTGCCAATCGGCCATCATCGATTGCATCTTGTGGAAAATCGAGCAAACGTTTATCTGTATAACCAGCACGCACTACGTACAGCGTAATATCCGCCAACTTGTTAATCAAAATAGTATCTGTAACCAACATCGATGGCGCAGTATCCATAATGATATAATCAAACTCTTTTTTAAGTTCTTCCACAAAGGTTGTGGTCCGCTTCTGCATTAACAATTCAGCAGGGTTAGGTGGAATGGCACCAGAGAGAACAATACTCAAATTTTCATTGTAATCACTTTGGGACACAACATCTTCTACCTCCATATCGTCATATACAATATATTCTGTAAGTCCTTTGCTATTTTTTAAATGCTCTGGCAAATACCGTTGCAATTGTGGATTACGAATATCAGCGCCCACAAGCACTACCTTTTTCCCAGTAAGTGCCAATGTCAATGCCAAGTTGAATGCCACAAAGGTTTTTCCTTCGCCCTTTATGGTTGAAGTTACTATCAATGTCTTACCTTTCTCGTTTTCTTCAAGTTTATTAATAAATAGGTACTGAAGATTGGTACGCAATATTCTATAGGCCTCAGCCATAATACTGCGATCGTTAAGCTGTATTAAATCTGCTTCGTTACGCTTTATTCTTGGGATTTCTCCAATAATTGGAGTAGCCGGAAGGTGGCGTTCCACATCTCTTCGGGAGGCTACTTTAGTATTTAAAAGATTAACTCCATAAATTCCCATAAAAGGAATCAAAAGTCCTGCTAAAAGTGCCCCCAAGTATATTAAAGGTTTTTTGGGGGAAACAGGTTTTTTTGTACTGTATGCATTATCCACGACTTTAGCCTTGGGAGATGTTGCCGCCAATGTAATTGATGCTTCTTCCCTTTGCTGAAGCAAGAAAAGATAAAGCTGCTCTTTAATAGTCTGCTGTCTTTCAATACCTCTAAAAATCTTTTCTTTTGCTGGAACTTGTGCTATACGTGAATTTAATGTAGATTCCTGATAATTAATATCTTTCATTGCAATTTTTAAAGCATTGCTCGAATTTTTTAAACTGCTCAGAATACTGGAACGCATCTGCTCAATTTGCGTGTCTACATTTTGAACTACAGGGTTCTTTTCAGTTGAACTCTGTAATAATTTATTGCGATATAGAATTAACTGGTTATAATTATTAACTGCCCCTGCCACTTCTTCACTTTCAATACCTATATTAGATGGTAAAAGCTCATTATTAGAGCTATTTTCCATATAATCGATCATTGTTTTAGAGAGTTCCAACTGTGTTCCTACATCTAATTGCTTTTTATTAAACTCACTAGCATTTTCAAGTATTATCTGTGCCTCGGCCTGAATATCGGTCAGCCTGTTATCGCTTTTGAAAATCTGCTTATTACGCTCCACAGAATCTAGCTCACGAGTAATGATCTCAAGTCTTGAGTCTATAAATGCAGATGTGTTTCTTGCAATTTCATTTCTATCAGCAATTGCATCTTGATTGTATTGTGATACAAGCTCGTCGAGAAAATCCTCAGCCTTTTCGGTTACTGGAGTTAGCATACTCAGCTCGAGCACATTACTAGATTTAATTTCGTTTTCTATAACAACTTTTCCTTGGTAATCCAGTGCCACGTTCTCAATAGGGCGATATGTTACAACCACGGTCCTATCTAAAAAGGATTCAAAATTTTCTTTATTCTCAAGATTTGGAAGAATGGTTATTTCGCCAAATGGCAAAGAAAGTTGTTCCCCAAATTTATAAGTTCCCTCAAAAGTTTTTGCCTCATCTTCCAATATAAATTCGGTGGCAGATAGCACTTCAATGTACAATTTTGGAACACTTATTTTGTTCCCTATCTCCTTAAAAGATTGATATTGTACATTAAAAGGAATGTAGGAATAAATTTCAGAAGTTTTTATTGCACCTACCGATTCGTATTTTATGTTTAGCCCAAGTTCCTTTATTGTTTTTGATATGATACGTTTGGAATTAAAAATAGCCAATTCATTATCAATCTTGCTAGTATTGAATCTTGACAGAAAACTACCAAATTGTGAAAAAGCAGCCATTTCCATTGGGCTACTGGCGCTTTTTTCGTCTTTGATGATTATGGTTGCGCGGGTTTGGTAGAGTGCGGTGGTATATCTTAAATAAATAAATGCAAGTACCAAAGCAACTACGGCGCCTAAGACAAAAAGATACCAATAACGTGTATATTGTTCAATTATTTCGCGGATTGATGTTTCCTTGGTCTCTGGCTTATATCGGTTTTCCTCCATAACAATTGGGGGTATATTATCGGGTTAAAAGAATAACGGTGCTTAGTACAACCGTTACGAGTGAAAGAAGCGCGGGAACATCTGGAATAAACCCTGATTTGCGGACTCCTTTTAACGAAGGCTCAACGTAAACTATGTCGTTCTGCTTTAAAAAATAATAAGGTGATGTAAAAAGGTCTGAACTGGTATAGTCAATCCTGGCTACTTTACGCACACCATTTTCTTCACGTATAACCGTAACCTCCGTACGCTTTCCGTCTATGGTCAGATCTCCTGCCAAGGCAATTGCCTCTGGCAAGGTGACCCGTTCGTCCTGAATTCGGAAGACACCGGGATTTCTCACTTCTCCAATTACCGTTATTTTGAAATTGATGATACGTACATCCACTACCACATCCGTTATATATTCTGAAAGCTTGGCTTTTAATTCCTCTTCTACTATACCTCTTGTTTTTCCCATCACTGAAAGGGTACCCAAAACTGGAAAACGAATATCTCCATCAGCATCCACTAAATACCCCTGTAACTGTATGTTGTTTGTTACGGGAGCTCCTTCTGAACCAATAGTGCGTTTGAATGGCCTTACTACTTCCTCGTCTATGGAAGATACGGTTATATAAAGAATATCATTGGGCTCAATGATAGGCTCAAAAGAGGTTTCAATTTCTTTCAAGTTTAGATTTTCAGCATCTTGAAAATACAAGATTTCCTTTTTTGTAGCACAAGAAAAAAGACTTGAACAGATTAAAAGCAGTATTGCAATTTTATTCATTAAAGTTATTTTTTAAGGCGCAAATATAAGGCCTTCATATATTATAGCAGGTGATTATTTAGTATCTCTGGGGATGAAAATTCGAGATTATGTGTGTTTCTGAACATCCAAAACTTCAAATTCTGAATTTTTGCTCAAAAACTCTGGAATCAATTCTTTTAACTTTTTTACTATTTCTTTACTTTTTCCGTTTTCAGAAATAGAAATAATTTCTTGCATCTTGGCAGCTATTAGCTCATATTCCACAACGGGAACTTTAGAAACCATAATTTTGGGGTGATAGGTAGGCAATGAGGTACTACTGTCGTTCAACAATTCTTCGTATAACTTCTCACCGGGTCTTAGCCCTGTGATTTCAATATCAATATCCTCATATGGTTTTAATCCCGAAAGACGAATCATTCGTTTCGCCATGTCAAGAATTTTTATAGGTTTGCCCATATCAAAAACGTAAATTTCGCCTCCATTACCCATAGTTCCAGCCTGTAGCACCAATTGGCAGGCTTCACTTATGGTCATAAAATATCTAATAATATCTTTATGGGTTACGGTTAATGGCCCGCCAGCTGCAATTTGCTTTCTGAAATAAGGAATAACAGATCCGTTGGAACCCAATACATTTCCAAAACGGGTTGTGATAAAGCGTGTATTGTTGTTAACGTGATTTTGAAGTGATTGTACATACATTTCCGCAGCACGCTTTGAAGCTCCCATTACATTTGTTGGGTTGACAGCTTTGTCCGTAGAAATCATTACAAATTTATCAACATTGTGCTTTACTGAGAGATTTGCTAAATTGATAGTCCCGCCAATATTCACATAAATTGCTTCGTGCGGATTCTTTTCAATTAAAGGTACATGCTTATATGCCGCGGCATGATAAACCAAGTCAAACTTGTATTTTGCAAAAAGTATTTCCATCCTTTCGCGGTTTCTTATATCTGCTAATAGGATTGAAAAACTCAAACCTTCGTGATGCTGATTCATGTAAAGTTCCATATCATGGAGGGCAGACTCAGCGTTATCCAAAATGACAATTTTGAGTGGCTTAAAAGCCGCCAATTGTTTTACAATTTCACTTCCAATAGAACCCGCACCCCCAGTAACTAAGATAGTTTTGCCCCGCAGGTCGTTTTTTATGAGTTCCACATCCATGGCTATTTGAGAGCGCTCTAGCAGATCTTCAATCTGAATAGGTTTTATCTGTGTTTGAATATCCTCTTTTCTATTCCAGTGTTCCACAAGAGGCACATTAAAGATTTCAACCTTATTTGCCAAACAAGCTTCAACAATTTGATTTTTTTCTTTAATGTTAAGAGATTCGCTAACTATTAAAACTCCATCTAGGTTATGCTGAGCCAAAAGTTCAGTAAACTCATTGGATTCCGTAGTTATGGGCACTGAAAAAACTGGCTTGTTCAGAATTTTCAAACTCTTATTTATTTGGTTTTCAGTAATAAAGCCCACCAATTTGTATGGAAGGTTTGATTCTGTAGTTAGGGCTTTACCCAAGGAGATTGTTTGATCATCCGTGCCCAGTATCACTACTCTTTTCTTTAGCTTTCCAGTCGCACTAGCCTTTAGATATTGATATGCTTCTTTTACAGCAATTCTGAAGAAAAGCATAAAAGTGAAGGAAAAAAACATGTAAAGTAAAATTCCTGTAGTAAGGAATATTTTATTCCCTGCGAAGGCAAAGTAAATATAGTTGAAAATAACAGCTGTTATAGCTGTTAAAAAAGAAGAAGACGCTACTTTAAAGACATCTGTAAATGTGGAGTGGCGAACAATCCCTGCATAAGTTCTTAAAGCATAGAAAAAGAAAATATTAATGGATAAAAGAAAGACCGCCCTAAAAGGAGTAGGCCAGGTGGAATGAAAATTTAAAGGCGTGCCATCCAATATCAAAAACATTAGGGCGAAAGAAATGATACATATAAAAATGTCCAATAAAAACACAGCCCAACGCGGAAGATATTTTTGATCTAAAAAGGTCAATTTTTTTGTTCGCATTATAATTTTTGAAAAAAGAGTAATATTATGAAACACGATTCATTCGATTTGGGGCTACAAATATACCTCAATTATCGATGAAACGCACTAAAACATCGTTAATCTTAACTTTTTCTTTAACTGTTAAATTCGAACCAGAGGGTAAACAGAGGCCGATTTTAAATAGGTTCTCTGCAGTTTTCCCACCATAATATGGAGCTTTTTCAAATATGGGCTGTAAATGCATTGGCTTCCATAACGGCCTGCATTCAATATTATTTTCACCCATTGCCAATCTAATATCTTCGTTTGAAAAACCACATTCTGAACGATCTACAAGAATACAGGAAAGCCAATGATTTGAAAAATAATTGCTGTTAGGTTCTGAAAACACATTAACTACATTGGTATTCTTGAATATATCTTTGTAAAAGTCGTTCATTTTTCTTCGTAAAGCAACGTGCCTATCAAGAACTTCCATTTGACCGCGACCTATACCCGCTGAAATATTGCTCAACCTGTAGTTATAGCCTATTTCTGAATGTTGGTAATGTGGAGCCGCATCCCGCGCCTGTGTAGCCAAGAAAATAGCTTTCTCTTTGTGCTTCAAATTTCGAGAAACCAATGCCCCACCTCCTGAAGTTGTGATGATTTTGTTTCCGTTGAAGGAAAGGATTGAAATATCGCCAAAAGTACCACATTTTTGACCTTTATAAGTGCTTCCCAACGCTTCGGCACTATCCTCCACAATTGGAATTTCATATTTTTCAGAAATCTTTTTTATTTCATCAACTTTATAGGGCATTCCGTAAAGATGTACGGCGATTATTGCTTTTGGTTTTTTCCCTTTTGCAATGCGACTTTTGATTGCTTCCTCTAAATGGATTGGACAAATATTCCAAGTTTCCGGTTCACTGTCAACAAATATTGGCGTTGCTCCCTGATACACAATAGGGTTTGCAGATGCTGAAAAAGTCATACTTTGGCAGAGAACCTCATCACCTCTTTCAACCCCCAATAATATAAGCGCTAAATGCAATGCTGCTGTACCGGAACTAAGTGCTGCAATATGGTTTTCTATACCAAGATAGTTTTCCAAATCTTTTTCAAAGCCTTCCACGTTGGGCCCCAATGGCGCAATCCAATTGGTTTCAAACGCTTCATTTACATAGTTTTGTTCTGTACGGCCCATGTGGGGAGAGGATAGGTATATTTTTGAATGGCTCATTTTTGTAAAAATCTATTTTCTAAAGAATATTGATATTGTTTTAAATATTATCCTTAAATCTTCGCTGAATGATTGCTTATAATAGTATTCCAAATTCATTTTTACTTTATCGGGAAAAATAACAGTATCGTTATAATGCAACGGCTCTTCTTTATTTTTCAAAATTGATTCTTCATTGTAATATTTTAAGGAAGCTTCACTGGTTAGGCCTGGCTTCAATTCCAATATTTTTTTTTCTTCCCCCTCCAATTTATCGTAATATCCCGGAATATCTGGGCGCGGACCTACAAAACTCATTTGGCCAAAAAGAACATTTAATAGCTGTGGCAGTTCGTCAATTTTAGATTTTCTTAAAAATTTTCCAAATTTTGAAACTTTCCCTGTTTTAGGATTTATTGTTCTGATTTTAAATATTTTGAATGATTTTCCGTATTGTCCAACACGAGGTTGTATAAACAACCCAAATTTACTTGTATCAAAACACGCGAGTATAAAAATTAATAGTATACCCCATCCAACCATAAGTAGCATTATAACCGAAAGAATAATATCAAATAAACGTTTCAATATTTTTGGGTGTGTTTAATTTCCATCTCTATAAAGCGGAAAAAAATTACTTTCAGAATTTTGTAATGATTTCTTTTTTACTAAAAATGAATATTTATCTTCATCATTGATTCGTTTCCAAACAGAAAACTGATTAAAGGTTTTAGAAAAACCAGATTTAAACCTAAAAAGCGAATCATTGTCCTCTCCTCCTACTCCGCCTCCTAAATGCAATGTTTTTAGTTTTAATGAGTTTCCCAATAAACGCGCTTCATCCAATATTAACTTCATTGGGGTATGTTTCATATATTGCTCTGAGCTACCTGCTAAATGATATTGCATTATCTTATCGGTAATTGTGAAGATAGCACCTGCCACAATTTTACCTTCCACTTTCGCCAATAATAGCTTACTGTCAAAATCGGTATTTTTTAAAAAAGAGTGAAAATATTTCTCACTAAAATAATATTCTTTTCCAGCTCCTACCTTGTTCATGGTTTCCAAATAAATAGCGATAAAAGCATCGACATCTTTTGGGCTTTGTGCTTCTTCAACTACAAAGCCTTTGCGCCTTAACTGGTTTAATTCAGATTTATTTGATTTCCTATACTGTTTTTTTTGTTCCTCTGGAGCAATTGTCAAATCTACAGCAACAGTTTTGTTTAGCTCTACAACAGCCCCAAACTCATTAAATGCCATGTTTTGATCAATAAGTGGATGTAATCTCGAAAAAGCAGCTATAATATTGTTTTGTTCGAAGTAGTTTCCAGTCTCTTTGGTGAATTTTTCAAAAATTGATTCATTTAATTCCGAAAACTTTTTATTAGATATTGGTCCGCAATACCCATAAACAGAAGTTGCGTCAAACCATTTGGTGCCCTCTATTTTACGGATAATTAATGGCAGTGCTATAAAATCATTATTTACTTCAATATAAAGCATTATTGCTTTATGATTATTTTCCAATGTATGATAAAAAGCCGTGTGATGGAAATCATAAATAAAACTAGATCTTACAATCTCGTTCCATCTTTTTGAAGTTGCGGCTATAGTTTCAAATGTGTGCATTAACAATATATTGATTGATTTTTGATACTATATATTTTATTTCAAAATCATTGTATCGAAAATCGATATGAATAAATAAAATTGAATCCTCAAACTCTTTATTTTTTTTTAACCATTGATTAGGCCATAAAATTATAGGGTATATTTTTTCTTCAATTAAAAAAATCCTTAACAAATCTCTTTTTGTAGTTTCTTTAAATTTAAGCGTCAAAGCAAACTCTGAATCATCGTTAATATTCATGACGCTAAAGATTTTATTTGGTTTTAGAAGCTTTTTGGCCAAGCGAAGGTTTTCTTTTTTCTGTAAAATTATTTTTTCAATTCGTAATGTTTTCAAATATTCAAATACAATTTTTGGTAACTGGGAATTTGTGGATACTAGTTCAAAATCATTTTCACTATTTGTATAAAGGGATCTAAAAATGTCCTTATTGTTGAATTGATTCTTTAGGTAAAGTGCTTTTAAATACATTCCCGTGAACTTTTCAATTGCTACACTTTCGGCTATTATATTTTTATCTGGAGAGGAAAGTTTTAATTTTTTTGGTGAATAGCAAAAACCACCCACGGGCAAAGGCAATACTTTTCTTAAAGACCCAAAGCAAAAATGGGCTTTGGAATTTTTAATTTCTGCCAAATTATGGGTAAGGTCTTCAATAATTGAAGCGTTTTTGATATGATTATAGTTTAACTTACTTATACCAAAATAATCTACAATCAAAACGGCAGTTTGTCCATCGTCATCTCCATTTTTTAATGAAATTATAGTTTCCTCAAGTGGGGTAATATTGTAATATTCAATTGTGATTGGTAGTGATGCAATAAAATGATAAACCTCATGGCAATAGTAGGAAGGGACAACAATTTTTTTCCATTCGTATTCATCAATTCCTGTTTTAAGAATAGAATATAGTGCCGAACGGCCAGAAAAATGAAACGAAAAACCTTTCTTGTTTAAATAGGAATCTGCAGTATCTATATCCCTCCATTTCTCCGAAAGCACATAGTGAAAATCTGACCCAAACTCTTTATTAATCATTCCAATAATGATTTTGCTTCAAAAAATTGAAATAATTTTCTCTAGTAATACCAACAATTATTTCATCCCACCATTCATTTTTTCTGAAATATGCATTTTTTTTAATTCCTTCTTTTACCCAGCCACATTTTTCAATGTAAACTTTTAGTGAAGATTCATTGTAGGATATCATTGATCCATCTAAACGCATCAATCCCAGTTCTTCAAAAGCATATTTATTGATCGCCATAATCGTGTCTTTTCCATAACCTTTGCCGCGAATATCCTTATCTCCTAAAAGCATTCCCGTGAACGCTCTTCTATCTTTCCAGTTGATGTCTACAAGATTTACCATTCCTATTAAGCCCAAATCTTCTGTTTCAATAGCAAAACGCTGGTTATTGCTACTCAAAGTTAAATTTGAAAACCATTTTTCTTGATCCTGTAAACTGGAAGGGAAATGCCAACCACCAAGCATATAATTTATTTCCGGGTTGTTTGACCATTTATTTAATAATTGTAAATCTTCTTTTTCGATTGCTCTTATTACAACTTTTTTACCTTTTATATTCATCTTGCTTTTTTTTGAAATGATTCGAGCTTAAATTTTTACTTAGGCCAATGTCATCAATATCATCGACTGTTTGGCCAATAACAACACTGGAAGACTTAAACAAAACAGAACGAATGGTGAGTAATAGTATTTTGAAATCTAAAAAAAAATTTAAATTATCCTCATAATAAACATCATTGATAAGCCTTTCGCTAAATTTCATTTGATTTCTTCCTTTTACTTGTGCCAGTCCTGTAATTCCTGGTTTTACCAAATGTCTTCTTTTTTGAACTTGGGTGTACAAAGGTAAATATTCAGGCAATAAAGGTCGGGGGCCAATAATACTCATATCTCCTTTAAGTACATTTATAAGCTGCGGAATTTCATCAAGGCTGGTTTTTCTTACAATTTTTCCAATAGTAGTAAGCCTTTCCGTGTCCTTGAGCAAGTTTCCTTCGGCATCGGTCTTATCATTCATCGTTTTAAACTTTATAATCTTAAAGATTTTTTCATCTTTTCCCGGCCTCAGTTGATAAAAAAATGGTTTGCCGTCATTCACTATATATAAACATACCATTACTAAAATAAAAACAGGGCTTAAAATTAAAAGTCCGACAAAAGAAAAAAACAAATCAAAAAATGGTTTTAAATAGTTCCTGTACATTGGGACGATAATTTACAAACAAATATAGAGTTGATTTTCAATACTTTAAATCTATATTTTTTCTTTTAAATTTTTATATTCATTGCTTAATGCTGACCAAATTTCTTCTCTTTGATAACGCTCCACAATCATCTTTCTTGAATTGCTTTTCAATTCATTATATAAATTCTTATTTTCAGCCATTTGCTGCATAGAGAGTTCCAATTCTGAAATATTTTTAGCTGGAATTATTATTCCATTTATACCATTTTTCACAATTTCGTTACAACCATTAATATTTGAAACTATTGAAGGCAAAGCCATAGCACCAGCCTGCATAACTACATTTGGAAAACCTTCTCTGTAACTTGGAAAGACCAAGACGTGTGCCATAGCCATATAGGCCCGAACATCATTTTTAAGCCCAACAGCAAAAATCTTATTATGTGAATTGAGTAATTTTAATGTTTCAGGTAGCAAAGGATCCAACTCTTCTTCAAAAGGGCCCACAAGTACTAAAGATAAATACTTATTTTTAGTTGAAATATTGGTGAAAGCTTTGATAAGCTCATTAATTCCCTTATCACTTACCAAGCGTCCCACAAAAATGAAAACAAAATCGTCTTTTGGAATTCCTATGTTTTTCTTAAGGATTTCGTTTTGCTCTTTTAGATATTTGGAAGGGTCAAAATAATCTGTATCTATACCATTACTGCTACCTTTTCCAATAATTAAAAGCTTTTCATGCTTAGTAAATTTTTGGGATAAAATAAATTCATACAATCCTTTTGAATTTGGATAAACCCTTGTGGCAAAAGAGTATGTCATTTTTTCAACAATGTTCAAAATTTTTCTTTTCATTCCTACCGTTTCCATTAAAGGCAATCCCGCAACAGTGTGCAACCTGATAGGTACTTTTGCAAGCCAAGCCGCCATCATACCAACAATTCCAGCTTTTGGAGTATGAGTATGTACAATTAGAGGCTTTTCTTTTTTTAAAAATCGATAAAGTTTATAGACTGCCTTAATATCTTTAAATGGGGTAATCTTTCTTGTAAGATCTAACGGAAATACACGAACACCTTCATTCTTACCATAGTTTTTTAAACGCTCTATCTCTGAAGACACTGCCACAACTTCATATTCCTTTGACATAAAAGCCAATTGCCCTTCCAGCAATTTTTCAAGTGAGACTGGAACAGTTGTTATACGGACAAGTTTTGGCATATTTTGATTCATTATATTTTGTCTATCAATGCCTCCCACTTTTTATAAACAATTTTTTCAGAATAATTTTCCCGAACATATTCATAACCATTGCTTCCAAGTTTTTCTTTTTCACTTTCAGATAGAGAAATAAGCGAATCAATTTTAGAACTAAGGTCTTCTTCGTCTTTCAAACGAAACAAATATCCACATCGTCCTTTAGTAATAAGCTCTTCACAGCTCGGGATATTTGAAGCTATAATAGGTAATTTATTTGCCATAGCCTCAAGAACAGCATTTGGTGTTCCCTCCCATAATGATGACAAAACCAACGCGTCTGCTTTTTCTAAAAATGGTTGGGGGTTTTGAATAAAACCCATTAATTCAATATTATGTTCTAAACCTAATTCTTTAATCATTGATTCGGGCCACGTCAATTCAAAGATCTTGCCTATAACTATAAGTTTTATTTCTATATTTTTTTCTTTTAAAATCTTAATGGCATGGAATAATGTTTTATAATCTTTTACAGGTCTAAAGTGAGCTACACTAACTAATGTAAATATCTTGTTCTTAGATCGAGAAAATTCCCTTTCGCCAATTGATACAGCATTGGGAATAAATATGGATTTTTTGGGCAACGCAAGTTTATTAGACACAAATTCTTTTAATGCATGTTGAGAATTAAAAACTGTAAAATTGTCTGTCTTATAAGAAAATTTATACAATACATGATAGAATTTTGAAATATTACTGGTTCTTACAGAAGTTATAAGTGGTATTCGAAATCGCTTTTTTACCAAACGTGCAGCAAGGTTGGCCCCAAACATAAAAGAAATAATTATATCCTGTTTGCTGTTTTTTATGTAACTGAATAATTGTTTTATTCCTTTAAGAGTATCATATTTAATTAAATGAACAGGTATCTCATAATCAGTCAATATCTTTTCAAAATCGTTTTGGGAAAGTGCTTGTATAATTTCCACTTCATATCCCCTTTTTTTAAAATAAATGGCCAATTTGATTAATTGGTTTTCCGCTCCCCCTTTTGCAAGTGAAATGGTAAAAAAACAAATTTTCTTTTTCTGTTTCATATTTACTTTCTCTTTAATCTAAAAGTTGATAGAAATAAAAGGGTAAAAAGGAAAGGGATAACCATAGTCTTTTGTCTAATTGCAAGGCCGAGATTATATAATAAATATGCTGCAGGGATTGTAATAAAGAAAATGGCAAAGAACATTATCCAATAAATATCTTGAAATGAGAATTGGATTTTTTTACGCCATTCCTTAAATATCTTTATGAAAAAATATAACCACAATACATTTTCAAAAGAAACTATTAAGCTTAAAATATTAAAAGCGTCATAAAATAAGGGGCGGAACATATAGCTGAACCACTTTACCAATAAATTTTTATCCCCCATATATATTGACGATCCACCCTCAATTTTTTGTCCAGCCAAATCCTCAAATTGCGAGATAATACTTTCGGTATCAACGAATCCTACTCTGGCCATCAAAAATGGAAACATTACATATAAAACTCCCCCAAGTAAAATAAACACTAAAATTTTGGTTGAGATTTTAATTTTTTTATTCAAAAGCACCTGTGTAGTACCAAATGCTACCAGTATAAAAAATAAGGTATGCAATCTAACAAAACCGACGAGAAGCAGTGGGAAAATAAAAAAGGTCCACCTTTTTTTAAAATAGTAAGAATATAAAAGAAGGCTTATACCGAAAAAAATTAATGAATCCTTCCCAATGGCAACGGTCCAATAATGGGCATTTGGAAGTAATAAAAGATAAAACCAAGCACTCCATTTCTCATAGGAAACATTTATCAATATTTTAAGCAAATAATAAAACCCCAAAAGCCCCAAAAAGGAATAAATAAAATAGGCTCCAAAATAGGAAAGCCCTAAATATTTGACCAAAGGATATAAAGTAAAATATATAAAAGTTGTACCCTGTCCAAAAGTATCGCCCCAACTATTAAATAAATACATAACCCGCCTATAATAACCAATAGCATCGGCTACATTATCCAACGTTAGGTAATAATATATAAGCGTGAAAGAAAGATGTATTAAACCAATAATTGCAAATAATCTAACAAATTTTACAGAAATATTTCTAAATTTTTGTGCAAGCGCTACTATCCCAATGATATACATCAATATCACAGAAATATCTAAGATGGTGACTCGGGTCAATATTTCGTGAGAAATTTCCATATAAGGCTTTTGCCTATTCTGTTTTTCAGTTAAATTATAATTTTTTTAATAATTTAGATATAGAGTGATTGCGACCATAAAACTCTAGTGGCACTAAAAGTCTACTATTAAAAGTGTCGATTGGTTGCTTTTTGTACCCTTTAGACGATTTAATATTGTAATACGAAACGGCTTTTGCTAAAGAAGCTATCCAAATAAGTTTTTCCTCATACCAATGTTTTGTATGTGTAACTTCTTTAATCAATTTTAAAGAGTATTTTAATGACTCAATATTAAATATCTCTATGCTTTTTATTTCATCTGACAAGACAAGGTTTTTTATTTCCTCGTATAAATCTACATCAATAAGTTTCTTATAAGAATGATGCACTTTTGAGTAAGAATCTGTTTTTCCTTCTTGCGTTCCATAAGGAAGTCCGGTTCTAGCCCAGGGTATCTGAGCTAAATCTGGGTTTATTTTCTTTAAAATAATACTATAGATATTGTCGTTTCTTAGTTCAGGTTTTAGACTCCACATATAGCCAAAAACCTTAGGATCGGTAAAAGCTTGGAATAATGGATTATGATTTCCTATAAACTTCATGCACGGGTTTAACATCCTACGCATATAATGCAATTGATAATCCTGCTCATATTGCTGGTATTTCAATTTTTGTGGAAAAAGTTGATGATATTTATCAAGATCACTTAAATAATCTCGCTTTGTCTCATTAAAAGCTGTTTGCTTTAAGAGAGAACCAACATTTCGAAAATTATGCGCAACAGATTTTAAATTTTTGACCTTTACTGAGGAATATTCTGCACGTCCCACACTATCTCCGTAACTTCCCGCTAAAACACAATCCAATTGATTATCAACCCGCATTTGTGGCAATGCATGTAAGTGTAATGGAGAAAATTCGCATCCATTTTCAGCTACTTCATCGATATTATTTCTTAAATCTTCGGCTGAAACAATATAATGTTTCCATTCCCAATTTAATAGTTCAGCAATCTTCTGGGCATAAATAACGTCTCTGCTATTTGAATTCCCCCAGGTAAGCGCGGTTATTTCTACTTGCTTTGGCAACTTTCCATTTTGTATTAAATAATCTAAAAGGCCTGCTACAATTCTACTGTCCATTCCACCACTTAAAAGAATACCAATTTTATTTTTGCCTTTTGTATATGATAAAATTTCATCTAGAAGTCTTTTGAATAGCTCTTCCGCAATTTCGTTTTCATCAATATCTAATTCATTATGGGTGGGTACGTCATGGTAATTCCAAGCAGTAGCATCTGCATTTATATCGGCCATCCAAGGGCTTTTATATATTCCTTGAATAATCGTTCGATCGGCAAAAATATAATTGGTATTCAAAATTTCCGAAATTGCCAATACATCAATTTCTTTCGGACCTTTATGAGCCTTAATTATCTCATTAAATTTATCCTCCGTATGTATTAATCCCTCTTTTTTAATAAAATAAGGATTAAAAAAACCTAGGTGATCAGAATATTTAAACATATACACTATCTTCTTTTAAAATATTCATAAGTTAAGCCTCCTCCCATCAAAAACCGGGCAATTAATAGATTTAAAGCAGCACCGATAATATTGAAAAAATATATCAACGGGAAAGCTAAAACGAAGCCAATAAGCGAGGACAATATTGTATTTTTCATAACCAACTTATCTTTCCTTCTTACTATAAAATAATTCAAACCAAAAATATCATAACCTGTGTAACCAATTAAACTCAATGATAATAAAGTAAGAATCAATAGAGCATTTTCATATTCTAAATCCAAATACCAAAAAACTAAAGGATGACCAATAATTGGTAAGGCGGCCAAGACCATACCTAAAAATAACATCATTTTTAAATACTTCGGAAAAGCATCCTTTCTTCTATTGAGAAAAGGAAAGAAAACTCTTGAAACTATATTGAGGAAAGCTACGCAAAGGTCTATAATTTTTTTTAGTGCATCATAGATTCCAACCAAATAGGTTGTTGTAAATATCCCGAGCAATAATGTATTGGTATTATTGTAAAGGTTTGGCAAAAACTGATTTATAAATATTGGGAAATTATCTTTAATTGTGTTTTTTATCATTTTAAAACGAAGCCAATAAAATTTCAATTTATACTTCTTAATTAAAATATATTGCCCAACCAATCCCGCTCCGATAAAGCCTGCACTTTGGAGGAGTGGATAAATCCAGTAATCTTCCTTTTTGGTTATAAAAACGAAGACGCAAATGGTAAAAAAAAGTTTGATGCCAATGTTTAAAAGTGAGATGTACTTCATCTTTTCAATTCCTTGAAAAAACCATTCGGGAAATAGACCATAACCTATAAGTAAAGGCATTGTCAAGAAAAAGACCCTCCGCTCTTCATAAAATGGAGGATAGAGCATCACTATGGCAAATAGCACCAAAAAAGAAAGGCATAAAAACAATCCCTTTACCATTAGCACCTTGCTATAGATAATATTAAGCTTTTCAGGACTGTTTCTGTATACCGCCACATCGCGTGTAGCTGTAATCTTGAAACTATAATCTGTAATCGATTGAAAATAAGCAACCAAAGAAGCAGCTAAAATTACAATTCCATAATTTGAAAATCCTAAAACGCGCAACAAATAAGGCAGTGTAATTAGGGGCAATAGCATTCCAACTAGCTGTAATGCTGATAAAGACACAAAATTTTCCAACAGTACCTTTGCGTCTTTCCCTTTAAAAATGTCGAAATATTTCTTCAATCCGGAACCCTTAAGCCGAAAAATCGGTCGTAAAATTAAGCCTGCAAAGATACCACGCTCGTTTTGGTATTCAGCTATCAATTTGCACAAAAATTCCCTCTAAATGTATTTTAAAGGGAATTTTTGGTTGTTTATCGAGAATTTCATTAAATATTATACAATCATTCCCGCAGCAACAGTCTCATGTGTTGCATCATCAATCAACACAAAACTGCCGGTAAGTCTATTGTCACGATATTCGTCAACCATCAACGGACGCGTAGTTCGAATACTGATTCGGGCAATGTCGTTCATTTTTAATTCCTTGTCCTCTTCTTCGCGAGCGTAAGTGTTAATGTCAATTTTATACACAACCTCTTTTATCATCGCTTTTTGCTCGTTAGAAGTGTGCACTATCGTATATTTAGCTCTAGGTCTTGCTGGTGAATTGTTAAACCAACACAGCATAGCGTCAAATTCCTGTAATGATTTTGGTTGATTATTTTCCTTAACAATCATATCGCCACGGCTGATGTCTATATCATCTTCCAAGCTAATGGCAACGGACATCGGCGCGAATACCTCTTCCAAAGAACCGTCCATAGTGTCAATGCTTTTAATTTTGGAAGTAAAACCGGAAGGCAATACAACTACATCGTCACCAGGCCTAAAGATTCCACTGGCAACACGGCCCGCATACCCTCGGTAATCTATAAAACCTTCCCGCTGTGGGCGTAAAACCGTCTGAACCGGAAAACGGGCATCTATTTTATTAATGTCGCTACTTATGTGCATGGTTTCCAAGGTATAAAGCAATGGAGCGCCTTTGTACCAGTCCATATTAGTGGAACGGTTTACTACATTATCCCCATTTAAAGCGCTTATTGGAAGAAACTGAATATCCTTTACAAATAGTTTTGATGAAAACTCCTCAAATTGATTGATGATGTTTTCATAAATTTCTTCGGAATAATCTACCAAATCCATTTTATTGATACAAACGATAATATGCGGAATCTGCAAAAGCGAAGCAATAAAGGCATGGCGCTTAGTTTGTTCAATAACACCGTGACGGGCATCAATTAAAATTAAGGCAGCATTGGCAGTTGAAGCCCCCGTAACCATATTCCGTGTATATTGAATATGTCCGGGAGTATCCGCAATTATGAATTTACGTTTTGGGGTGGTGAAATACCTATAGGCCACATCAATGGTTATTCCCTGCTCCCGCTCGTCGCGAAGTCCATCAGTAAATAAGGCAAGATCTACGCCTTCGTGACCTTTTTTACGGCTCGTATTTTCTATGGCTTCCAATTGGTCTTCAAATATGGCCTTGCTATCGTATAGCAACCTCCCTATCAACGTGCTTTTCCCGTCGTCCACACTTCCAGCAGTGGTGAATCTTAGTAATTGGTTTTTGTCTATTTCCATATCGTGACGCAGATTTACGGATTTCGCGGATTTCGCGGATTTTCCGATTCATTTATTTTTGTCTTTCGTATTTATAAATCTTTTCCAAGTTAAACTTGCTTGTCCAAAATTAATCAACAATCCCACCGGGGCATTGATCGATTTTAAATAATTTATGGTTTGAGCTTCTCCTGCTTTGTGAAGAAAAGAAGCCGATTTAATTTCAATTACAATTTTGTCAAAACAGATAAAATCAGCAATAAAATATTTCTGCAATGGTTTTCCTTGATAGTAAACCATAAGCTTTTTCTGTTTTTCAAAAGGAATTTGTTGATTTGTCAATTCGCGTTCAAATGCCTCTTGATAAACCGATTCTAAAAACCCTGCGCCCAAACCTTTATGTACGGCCATGGCCGCCCCAATAATCTTAAAGGTTTCCCGCTCATAAATCAACTTTCCCATATTAAATCAGCGTAATCCGTGTAATCCGCATAATCCGTGTTTAATTTTTAAAAATATCCCTGCCGCTTCCTATCCTCCATAGCCGTCTCACTACGCTTATCATCGCTTCTGTTACCACGCTCCGTTTTTTTCATTGCGGCAACTTCTGCCACGATTTTCTCCAAAGTATCTGCTTCAGATTCAATTCCGCCAGTTATTGTAATGTCCCCAAGAGTTCTAAAGCGAATTTTCTTTGTTTCTATTTTTTCGTTTTCTTCCAACTTTAAAAATTCAGAAACCGGAATCCACGAATCATTTCGCCAAACCACCTCACGTTGGTGTGCCAAATACAGGGAAGGAATTTTAATATCCTCACGCTTTATATAATTCCAAACATCCATTTCAGTCCAATTGCTTATGGGGAATGCGCGGAAATGCTCGCCTTCAAAATGTTTTCCATTTAATAAATTCCAAAGTTCCGGACGTTGGTTTTTTGGATCCCACTGCCCAAAATCGTCACGGTGCGAAAAGAAACGTTCCTTGGCACGGGCTTTCTCCTCATCACGTCTTCCACCACCAATGGCACAATCTATTTTGTTGTTTTCTATGGCATCGAGCAAAGTTGTAATTTGAAGCGCGTTGCGTGTTGCATTTTTCCCCTTTTCCTCGGCAACCCTTCCTGTATCAATCGATTCCTGAACGGAGCCTACAATTAACTGAGCTCCCAATTCTTCTATCAAATCATCTCGAAACTGAATTGTTTCCGGGAAGTTGTGTCCCGTATCTACATGAAGTAGCGCAAATGGAATTTTGGAAGGATAAAAAGCTTTCTTCGCCAAATGCGTTACAAGAATTGAATCTTTACCTCCCGAAAATAAAATCACAGGGTTTTGAAACTGCGCCCATACCTCCCTAAGAATATAGATGGCTTCACTTTCCAATTCGTCCAAATAATTAAGATAATACTTACTCATCTCCTTTCAATTTTTTCTTTATCGTTTTTAAAATAATAGCAACTGCTTCTTCAACAGAGACCTTAGTTGTGTCAATTTCAATATCTGGCACCATCGGGGCTTCATAAGGTGCGTTAACACCTGTGAAATTTTGTATTTCTCCCGCTCTCGCCTTTGCATACAGCCCCTTTACGTCGCGGCGTTCACACTCCTCAATGGGGGTATTCACGAAAACTTCAACAAAATTATCATATCCAACTATACGTTTCACATTCTCACGATCCTCTCTGTAAGGCGAAACGAAAGAAGCGAGCACAACCAAGCCCGCATTAATCATTAAATTGGACACTTCAGCAATTCTTCTAATGTTTTCAGATCTATCTTCGGGTGAAAAGGACAGATTGTTGTTCAAGCCTTTCCTTACGTTGTCACCGTCCAAAAGATAGGTATGTATATTTTGTGAGATAAGTTTCTTTTCCAAATCGTTCGCAATGGTAGATTTTCCAGAGCCCGAAAGCCCCGTAAACCAAATAAGAAACGCGCCATGTTTTTTTAAAACACTTCGCTCTGCTTGGGTAATGCTGAAATTATATGGAATTACATTTTCTTCCATGTTATCTTACTCTATTTTTTAATCCATAATTAGTTCTGTACCAAACTCTTTCGTGAAGATAATATAAAATCATTTTCGTTAAAAGTTCCGCAAGACCAATCTTTAGGCCCATTATAGGGTTTCCTGTTATTAACCAAGAAAGCAACATAGTATCTAGCGTTCCTACCCCGCGCCAAGTAAAGGTTTTCAAAACATGCCTTTTTCGGCTTTCGCGGATAATACCTTTTTCTGAAAGATTAATGCTAAACCAAACCCGTTCGTGAAAATAATATAATATCATTTTGGTTATCACCTCGGCAAATCCAATTTTAAGCCCGGTCAGCGGATTTCCGGTAATGAGCCAAGACAACAATATGGTGTCTAGCGTACCAACAATGCGCCAAGTGATGGTTTTTGCTATATGCCTCTTTCTGGTGTGGTCCTTCATAATACCTTTACCAGAAAATAATTGTTCAGTAAATTGGGCTTATTGTATTGCATGTTTTTTCCAGTGGTCTGATCAATTACTGAAATTCCAACAGCATTACAGATTGCGTGTCCCGCAGCCGTGTCCCATTCCATAGTTGGGGCAAAACGGGGATAAAGTTGTGCGAGTCCTTCGGCTACCAAACAGAATTTTAGCGAACTTCCTTTTGAAACTATTTCTACCTCATTTTGCTTCGCTATTTCTGCAATAAAATTTTTAGTTTCTTCATTTAAATGCGAACGACTACCCACAATTTTTACTACGGAAGCCTTACTTGGTTTGATTTCTTTAGCATTTTTTAATATTTCCTCCACCGAGTCATTTTCCGAAGTAATGACTATTTTTTTTGAAGTCTTCCCATCCGAAGAAGTAAAATACAACTCTTTTGAAACGGGAACGTAAATTACTCCAAGCACGGGATTGCCTTTTTCGACCAAAGCAATGTTTACAGTAAATTCACCATTTCGTTTTATAAACTCCTTGGTGCCATCCAGCGGATCCACAATCCAACAACGGTTCCAGTCTTTCCTTTCCGAATAGTCCAACTGCCTGTTTTCTTCACTTATAATTGGGATTTGGGTAGGTTTCAAATACTCATTTATTACCTCATTTGCATTTTTATCAGCCTGTGTAAGAGGTGAATCATCGTTTTTGTGCTCCACCTCAAAGTTGGTGTCGTAAATCTTAAGAATTTCTGTTCCGGCAGATAAAGCTGCTTTTACCGCTGTTACTAAAAGACTTCGCATAAGTAGGTTTTGTTTCAGGTCGCAAAGGTACTATTTTGAATTTAAAAGGAAGTCGTGAAACTATTGAAATACAAAGCAAACGTTGGTGCCATTGCAAAATCTTTGTAATTTTAAAGAAAAATGTAATTATGGGAGATACTGTTGACGGATTCTGAAAAAATCGCGACCACAACCAATATGGTGAGGTGGAAAAGGATAAGGACGAAATTAAAAAAGACACCAACTTGCCAAAACCGCCAAATAGGGGGAGCGATAGCAATTTAAAGAATAAAAAAGCTTCAGAATAACCTCCTCACGGCTACTCCATAGCAAAGCCATAGCAAAGCCATAGCAAAGTCATTAAAATGTAAGAAAAACGTCATTTTTTCCTACAAAAAATTCTCGACCTTTTTTTTAAGCAAATCTATGTACCGATTATAAGTATTTCGGAGTTAAAAAAAGGCTAAACTGTCTTTTAAAATTGATTCCTCAAATAAGGTTAGTTATCTTTGAGGGAAACCTATAAAAAACAAAATAATGAGCTATTTAAACCTCGATAAAAAGAAAACTACCACCACTGCAAAAGAATTGAATGTACTACTCGCAGACTACCATTTGTACTACCAAAAACTCAGAAATTTTCACTGGAATGTAATTGGCCATAATTTCTTTGACCTTCACATTAAGTTTGAAGAAATGTACGACGATGCTAAATTGAAAATTGATGAAATTGCTGAGCGAATCTTGACCCTTCGCTTTCAACCCACCAGTAATTTTACTGACTACGTGAAATTGAGCAATATTAAGGAGTCTCCATCTGACACCAAAGATTTAAAGATGGTTGAAATATTGCTGGATGATCATGGAAAACTTCTTAAACAAATGCGCACTGTGGTTGAAAAAGCTGATGCCGCTGGCGATGAAGGTACTATTGATATGATTGGTGGCTTCATTGGCCATATAGAAAAAATAAGTTGGATGCTGGATGCTTGGACAATGAAAACGAGAGAAGGCCATCCGGAAGCTTAAGCTTTATAATTTAAAAACCATGAAGCTTGCCAGATATTTATAGTATTTGGCAAGTTTTTTTGTTTAAAAATCAAATCCCAATCCAAAACTAAGCCTTGTTCCCTCAGTAGAATTGAACAAACTTAGGTTAACATTCGCGCCACCTGGCCCATTTATCCAAAAACCGCCACCTCTGGAATTGTGCCACTTATCTGAACTATCGTCAGCCAACCAGACTCTTCCTAAATCTGCACCTCCATAAATACCAATCTGAAATGGCAACAACCCCACTTTAAACTTAGGAAAACTATATCTCAAATCTGCACTGCCCACCAAAAACGATTTCCCCGTAAAACGCTGCTCCCTATAGCCCCTTAAACCATTGTCGCCTCCCAGATTTGCAGCTTGATAAAATTGGTACTTTTGCCCCATATTCAATTGGTAATTAATATTGGTTTTCAGCACTAAGGTCCTGTTTTTAACTAAAGTATTATAAAACCCGAGTCGTGTTTTTAAAAAGCCAAATACCTCATCCATATCTTCCAGATTATCGGTAACCCCCGCATTAAGATCAAACATCATTCCTATGGTCGGGTTTTGGGGGTCGTCAAAACTTCGGTAATTATAAATTCCTTCAAAGGTGCCGAAGTAGCTTGTTTCTCCTTTATTTTCAACTGCTGCTTCAGAAATAAAATTAGTTGATGAATTTCCCACCTCATAAGCGTCAAAGGTAGTTTGCAACTTGAAAAAGCTACCAAAATTACTATTGCGAAGCAATCCAATATTGCCAGAAATATGCTGCACATCTACCCTATTGTAATCATACCCCTTTTCGTCCTGCAGATTTTGGGTTTCATTTCCAAAGCCAAAAAAATTAACCTTGTAATTTGGACTGGTAAGCCGGGCGCCAAAACTTAGATTTAAATCGTCTTTTATATTTGCAAACTCACCGGAATACGAAAGTTCAAAACTATTGATATCAGTAAAATAGGCTAAGTTTACTATGTGTTTTTGGGAAAATGGATTTCTTTGAAAATTATCTACCCTATAAGCATATTGCAGTGCCGCACGAAAACCGTCGTCGGGATTATACCCAATTGCCGAAACCAATCCTTGTGAACGGTCTATTTGCTTTCGATAATCATAGGTGTTTAGATTGTAGATATCCGTAAAACGTATACTCCCCCCCTTTTTTTCTTCAATTACATTCGGCATACTTTCATAATCGTAAACCTTTAATCTTCTACCTTGTTTTAAACTAAAACTGTCTTTATCCCTTCCTCCAATTATTCGCAAAAAAATTAAATCATCTCCCGCTCCATTTACAATAAACCTATCATTACCATTTAGGCCGTAGATCCATATTTCTTTAGTATCGGTTCTTGAAAATGTTCTATCAATTAAGGTATCGGATTTTATGCCATTAATAGTAGTAAAACTTCTCACATTTGTTCTGCCATCAGCGTGTCTTGTAACTTCAAATAAATCATCATAATCTGTCCCAACAATGGTCTGTAATGTAGAAAGATAGGTGTAGTATTTATCGGCAATGGCAACCAGGTTTTTCTTTCGCTCCCTTAATTTTTGTTTTATATCTGCTAAGGATTCATCTTGCACCTCTGCCGGTATATTATTAAAGGCTTTTTCAATGATAGCATCGGTAATGCTATCCTGTATTGATTTTGCCAAATATTTCCATTGTTCGCGACCAGAGTTTTTTAATAACGCCCTATCCAGAATTACCCCTTCTTTATTGAACCATTCCAAATCGTTCAAGTTTTCACCATATACGTGGGTTTGCAGAGACCCGTTAAATAGCGAACGGGTGTAATCGAAAATATTTCCTTCAAAACTTGAAAAGGCATTGTCACGGTTGTTAGGTATGGGAACGTAAACATTTTTTTTATATCGGTTGTAGTATTCTGCCCATTGCCAGTGGTTCGGCTCTCGGTCCCAATCGCCAATTAACATATCGAACAATCGTGATTTTATATAATTTTCTTCATCAACTTGCACATTCCCTGTTTTCCGAAGTTTGATTAAAATATCATCCGTTGTTTCTACATCATCGGGGTATTTGAAAAGACCTTCCCCTTCGCTCTTCTCGGAGGGTTCAATAGAAATCAAATACAAATCATTTCCGAAGCTATCATTGTAACCCTCCAAACTTTTCTGCTTGGGAACGTAATATAATTGAGGGGTTGTGTAAAATATATTTATTGCCCGGGCCATATCCGGAATTGCCATGATAGCATATGGATGCGAAGCGGTATAAAAATTTGTATTTTGTCCTTTTACGGAAGGGACATCAGACTTTTCAGTATCTGTAGGTTTGTCTTCAGTATCTTCGAAAATGAGTTTTCTTGAAACCTGCAAGGCGTTTTTGCCCATTGCGCGCATACGATATTGGTTACCATTTTTGTCTTCCAATAAAAGTGAATTGTAATCCATTCCCTTGTTTTCCTGAATCACTTTTAAGCCTCCATACAAAGTGTCTAAAGAAGCAACTTGTGCAGTAACTGGTGTTGAGTATGCTTCTTTGTATTTTGCGCCCCAAACCGTTTTAAAAAATAATGCATCATTAATACTGTCTTGCTTATAGATGGGGACTGTATATTGTTGCGGAAATATCTCTGGTAATTCAGAAATATCTTTTTTTACCGGTGCGGAAACAACTTCTTTTTGGAAGATCATTTTCGGCTGAAAGTTTTCACCTTTTACAAAATAACGCACCCAAGAGGAACCATCTTCAAACACATCCAGCACCGCAAAACCTTGCATGCCCGTACTAAAAAAACCGTCTTTTCCTAATGCCGCATACGATTCTTTTGCACCTCCACCAGAAACAATCTGTTTTAGACCATCTTTTTCAATGTATTGCAAATTATGGTCGTGACCGGATACAAAAACCAATCGCTTATTATTTTTAACTAGCTCCTGTAGCCTGTTCATTAAATTATTATAAAGCTCATTGTATCTATCCTGAACCGAAACCCCGCCCTGGGATCGTACCTGTACCACCAAGGAGGAAAGAAGGGGCATCGGTATTTTTTTTTGGAGAGGGTATAGATGCTTTTCAAGCGCAAAATAACCCCCGTGATTACCATTGGTAAACATGGGATGGTGCATGGCGAAGACAATGGTTTTATTTTGGTTTTTCTCCAATTCCAACGCTAGCTCAATAAAGAACTTTTCCCGGGTCTTTATATCGCAATTTTCATTAATTGTGGGGTTTGCGTTCCAATCCTCCAAATACCATTGCGTGTCTATAATGAGCAACTGAATGTTTTTAGAAACGGCTACACTTTCTAGTGGGCATCCATTACTGGGCCTAAACGCATCTTGATCTGGAAATAGCGCTTCCACATAATTTTCTTCACGGGCAACGCCAATTACTCCATTGTTGTACCATTCGTGGTTACCGGGAATAAATATGGTTTGCCCCTTGTAATCCCTAACTGCTTTGTATTGGGCATCAATCATATTCTCAGATTCCTTTCTTCGCGGGTGACCTTCGGGATCCATTCCTGATGGGTAGATATTGTCACCCAGATAAATGGTATAATTGCCCTTTGTCTTTTCGTTTTTAAGATAATTGTTGAAGGTAGCTAGCGCCTCGCTCATCCCACCCATAGGTGAAAGACCTGCATCGCCAACCAAGTAAAAAGTTTTTTCTATTTTTTTTTGCGCAGGATACAATGGCATCGCATCCTTATCCTTAAACTGCGGTGCATACGTAGCGCAGGAGGAAATGAAAATCGCAGTAAAAAATAAAAAATAGAACTTTTTAAAAATCATAAAATATTACATTGAAAAAGCCATGCCGAAGGTAAAGCGCAATCCTTCCTCTCCCGTAAAAAGATTGAAGGTACCACTTAAGAGGTCAGCGGTATTAACCCAAAAGCCTCCACCATAGGAGCTATGCAATACATCTGAGGTATCATTGGGCACCCAGACCCTTCCCACATCGTATCCGCCAAAGATCCCAATTTGTATAGGTAGCAACGCAGTCTTAAATTTATTGAAACTATATCTTAGATCTGCACCGGCAACCGCTGCACTTCGTCCTGTAAAACGTTCATTACGATATGCCCTCAGCCCCATATCACTTCCTAATTGGGCGCCTTGATAAAACTCAAAGTTGTTGCCAATATTGAAGTGTCCGCGAACGTCTGTTTTTAGTACCAGTTTTCTGTTGCGCGTCAAGGCATTGTAAAACACTATTTGTGGTTTTACATAACCAAATATTTTTTCGCTATCATCAATATTTTGGGTTCCTCCGGCCACTAATGAAAAATTCATGCCCCGTGTGGGGTTAACCCTATTGTCATAACTTTCGTACTGATACTTTCCTTCTGCGGAAACAAAATACTTGGTTTCGTCAAGCTCGGTGGGCGCGGGAATAACTTCCGTGATGTACCGATCGTTTGTACCTTCCACTTCAATTCCTTCAAAAATAGCCTTGATTTGAAATGTACTTCCGTAAGGGGAATCTTTTGTTACGCCAATAGAGCCCCCGTAGCCACCAATGCGAACGCGATTGTAGTCCATATCAAAGTCAAATTCATATTGTGGGTTAAGGGTTTCATTTCCAAAACCGAAAAAGTTTTCAGAAAAATTGGGGTTTTTAAAATACCCTCCCAACAAGAAATTCCAACTTCCAAAAATATTTGCAAACTCGCCTTCGTAATTGATATCAAAGCTATTTGTGGCAAAATAATAACCTGCACTTATGCGGTGCTGTTGCGAGAAGGGATTTCTTTGGAATCCGTTAAATGTTAACACATAGGATGGGCCAATTTTAAAACCATCATCGGGATTATACCCTACCGTTGGGAGAAAAAGACTAATACTTTGCTTTTGCTTTTTGTAGTCGTAGGTATTATAATCATAATTATCTGTAAACTTAAAGGTAGCGCCACCTTTTTCCTCTATTGTATTTTTCTTGCTTTTCTGGTCGTAAATTTTCACTTTTCGGCCATTTGCAATTTTATAGGTGTCATTATTTTGCCCACCTATGATTCTTAAAAATATAGGGCGATCGCCTTTTCCTTTTACTTCGAAAACGTCATCATCATCCAATCCATATACCCAAATTGAATTGGTTTCGTCTGCATAAAATGTTCTGTCAACCATTAGACCGTCCTTTTTTCCGTCTTTAATACGGTAAGTCTTTATATTGGTTTTTCCCTCTGGCAAACGGGTTATTTCAAAGTAATCATCTTTATCTGTTCCGGTAATTGTTTGGAGTTTTGCAAGATATTCATAATACTCTTCCGCTATTTCAACAAGGTTGTTCCGCCTCCCTTTCAGTTTTTTTATTATTTCCGCAGCAGTTTCATCCTGTACTTCCTTAGGAAGATCGCTGAAAGCATCTGTAATTACCTCATCAGTAATACTTTGCTGTACAATTGCTGCCTCTTCCAGCCACGCTTGCTTTCCATTGCTTTGAATTAAGGCGTGATCCAGTTTTATACCGGCAGCATTAAACCATTTCTTGTGTTTCAATTCCTCATCGTAAACCTGAAATTGACGTGAAGTACTAAAAACAGTCCTTGCCAAATCAAACAGCCCACCGTCAAAATATGAATAAACCTGATCGCGATCGCGAGGGATAGGTTCAAAAGTCACCGTTCCGTCTTCATTGTCGTGTTGTGTAAAACGCCACTGATCGTTATGACGGTCCCAATCGCCTACAAGCATATCAAAAACACGCGCGCGTATGTACGCCTTTTCGTTTAGTTTGTATTTTTCATCCTCTCGCAATTTTGCCAATAAATCGTCAGTACTTTCCATATCATCGGGATAATTGAAAATAGGTCCCGTAAAAGTTTCATCGGGCCTTTCCACAATCATATAAAGTTCATCTCCATAATCAGCATTAAAATTTCCTAGAGCCTTTTGCTTTGGAACATAAAAAAGCTTTGGTTTGGTATGCAATATAGCTGCGGCTTCTGCCAGCTTAGGTATCGTAAAGGCTCCGTAGGGATGTGCAGCCGTATAAAAGTCGAGAATTAAATCTTCGGGGATGGTATTCAAGAAATCATTTTCTATTTCCTTATCCTTAATAATAACTGTTTGTAAAAATTGTACGGCGCTCTTTTTTAAAGCTCTCATATTATAGGTTCTGCCCTCCTTATCTTCCAAACGCAAAGAGCGGGTTTGATGGCCTCCCCCTGCTCTAATTACCTTTAATCCTCCGTAAAGTGTATCGAGCAGCACTGTTTTTGCCGTAACTCCGGTGCCATACAATTCTCTGTAATGCTCGCCCCATAAAGCTTTGTAAAAACCCGTTTTATCTACCATTTCATCCGTATATACCTGCGATTTTACGGTTTCGGGAAACTTTTCATGCAGGGTTGAAAAATCGTACGTTTCAATAGCGGGGAAAATTTCCTTTTGAAACATCAATTGGTAATTTCCATCGTCTTCAGATTTAAAAAATTCTACTTGGGAAGCGCCATTTTTGCCAACCTCCAGCTTTGCGAAACCTTCGTGTCCATATACAAATTGTCCATACTGACCAAGAACGGCGGCAGTAGCGCCAGAACCGGCACCAGATACAATTTGTTTTACCGTGCCGTCATCATTGTATTGTAGTGACTCATCATGACCAGAAACAAATACAAGACGATCCAAATCTTTGGTGAGCACTTTCAGACGGCTCATTAAGGCGTTATACCGCTCGTTGTATCGGTCTTGTTTAGAGATTGCGCCTTGGATTTTCACTTGTTTTATTAAGGTGCTAAAAAAATCTTTGTGGATTGCGGGATATTTACCGCCGTGCTCGCCATACGTAATCAAAGGGTGGTACATTGCAAAAACAATTGTCTTTGTAGCGTTCTTCTTCAATTCACCTTCTATTTCAATAAACAATTTCTCACGGGTTTTGATATCGCACTTATCGTTCATTTTAGAATTGGTATCCCAATCTTCCAAAAACCATTGGGTATCTAAGGCAATTAGATGCACATTATCATTAATATCGATACTTTCCAGAGGACAACCGTTATTTGGCTGTAACACATCGGCATCGTTAAAACGTGCCTTAAGAAAATCCTCTTCAAGTTCTAAGCCGTCCACACCACCTATCCAGTCGCGGTTACCGGGCAGTACCACAACCTTTCCCTTAAAGTCTTTCAAGGCGTCTACTTGCATTTGCATTCCCTTAGTTGCCTGTGCTTTTGCAGCTTCATCCTTTGGCGGCATTCCCGAAGGATAAAAACTATTCCCCAAAAACAATACATAGCTATCTTCAGAATTGTTTTCTGCTATATAATTTTTTAAGGATTGAAGTGATTTCGAAGTATTTTCACTTGATTTTCCAACATTACCTATAAGATAAAAAGTCTTATCTATATTGTTTTTGGAAAGTGGTTTCGGAACTTCTGAATTGGGGTTCTTAAATTGTGGATTGTAGCTTGCACAAGCTGAAAAAAGCGCAGCGGCAACAAAAGTTATAAAGATGTTAATTTTATTCATATTTATTTATGTGCGTTGATTTTTTACTACTTTGGATACCTAAAAAAATTTTATGAGCAATATTGTTGAAGCTGCAGATAATTTTATCTTTCAACTGTTTAAGGACAAGCTTCCAAGCACTTTCGTTTATCACAATTATACCCATTCAAAACGTGTTTATAAAAGTATAAATGAAATTATTGAAAACTCCCAATTTGATGTTAAAGATGCCACAATACTGCGTTTGGCGGCTTTGCTGCATGATACGGGCTATATAATTGGAAGGGAAAACCACGAAGAGGAAAGTGTAAAAATTGCACGTAAATTTTTAAAGGAGCACAATGTTGATGATGATATAATAAATGGGGTAGAAAAGTGTATTCTTGCCACAAAATTTAAGGATACAACTCCACAATCGGAACTTGAAAAAGCAATTCGAGATGCTGATTCATCACATTTTGGCAAGGACTATTTTGAGGAAGCCAGCGAGTTTTTAAGACAAGAGTATTTGTTCCAAAAAGTTCATAACTATACCTCACGGGAATGGTTGGATGAAAATATAAAAGTTTTGGTAGAGAACCATCAATTTTATACCGAATATGCCCTAAAGGAATGGCAACCCGTAAAGGAGGAAAATCTTGCCGATCTGCTAAACAAACGAAAAAAAAGAAAGGAAAAAATCCAAAAAGAACGTGTAAAGGCAAAGCTAAAGGCACAGTATAAAAATGATAGCCCAGAAAGGGGTATTCAAACTTTCTACAGAACAGCTTTAAGAAACCACATGAAATTAAGCGATATTGCAGATACAAAAGCGAATATTATGCTCTCGGTAAATGCAATTATCATTTCGTTGGTACTTTCCAATCTTATCTCCAAATTGGACAATAACAATTACTTGATTATTCCTACCGCCATTTTTGTACTCTTCAGTGCCATAACTATGATTTTAGCGGTAATCGCTACCCGCCCAAACGTTACCCGCGGAGAGTTTACCAAAGAAGATGTAGCTAATAGAAGTGTGAATCTAACCTTCTTCGGAAATTTTCATAAAATGGAATTGGAACAATACGAATGGGCCATTGAAGAACTACTAAAGGACAGAAACTATGTGTACAAGTCACTTACTAAAGATTTGTATTTCTTAGGAAAAGTATTGGACAGGAAATACCGGATTTTAAGGCTTACCTACACAATTTTTGTAGCCGGAACTATTATTTCCTTGATTTCCTTTGCGGTTTTCTTTTATTTGGAAGTATAATTACTCCTCGATTTGTGAGATTAGATCCTCATAGGTGTAATACTCTTTAACCTTGTCGTTATTTTTGCTGTACAGCACCTTTACGCGCAAAGCCTTTAAACCAGTTACCCCTTGTAGATCTTCAAGTTCGAGAATTTCGATTTCTGTATCAATCATTTTTTGATGTTGCAGAAAACTCAAATATTTCAAATACTCTTCCTCGTCTTCTTTTTGAGAGTAAATTATTGCAATTTTTCCAGGCTCAGTAATACGGTCTTCAGTGCCTTTAATGTTTGCTTTATCTACGCGTTTTTTTACAACTTCATAGCGCGCATTGTATGTTCCATCAACGTCAAAGCGTTTTTCATCCATTCGAAAACGAAGTGATAATGAGCCATTGAAAACCAAAATCATTGAAGCTACGTTTAGGCTCATGGGCAGTGAGTCCTTAAAACGATAAAAACTATTCTCCATTTCGCACATTACCTGGAGCTGCCATAATTTTAAGTTTTTAAGGTATATTTTATTGAACGATCGTTCTTTTGTAATAGCTTCACCAATATATAAATTATGCTCTACCCCATCGGTTTTGAAACGCTCAAAATAATGTGGATACATTTTTTGGGCCTCCTGTTGCTTGCGGTCTAAAATGGCGGCAAGCCTTTTATTTATTTGCATTACAGACTCATCATAATCTTTTCTGAATTTATAAACAAAGCCAGTGTTTATGTCTATTAGCTTGTAATATTCATCTACCCATTCCTGATAGATATCATTTTTCTGTCTAATATGTTTTAACAAAGGGATGATTTCGGAAGAAATAAAATTCATTATCTTACGCTCGGTATCTACCTGCAAATTTTCTTCAATTTCTTTTGAAAAATTTGCAATACTAAACATCATCTGATCAAATATTGGAAGGGAAGTTTGATTGGAAAGTTTCTTTAAAAGCCCATCAATATAACTTAACTGAAGTATAAGATCCTGCTTTGTGGCCTCGTTTCGAGCCTCTGAAGATCCTTTTATATCTGTTTGCCCATACAAGGGATAAATATCCTCAAAAACTATTTCCTTAAAAAAGGTAGGGTTTCCTTCAGTTATAGTATTTAAATAACGTTTTGCTTCTTTGCGGAATTTCCAATGCACACTGCTGTGGATGGCAGTACATTCCTCTTGAATTATAAGTTCAAGCTCATTCTCAAGGTTTTCTTTTGAGCGTACAACAGAGTCAACCAAAAAAGGCATAATATCGCGCAGCTTATTGGCATTAATTGTATTTAAGTCATTGGCATTGGGCGAAACCAATTCCAAAACTCCTAAAATTTTATCATCGTGTACAATAGAAGCAAAAATGGCGCTTCTCATACCCTGATCCAGCATTTTTTTATAGAGTAGGTTTTCCGGATACATTTCGTGATACCGTTGTGCATCGGTTATGCAATAAAATTCCTTCTGCTTAAAAAGGGTATAATAGGAAGCACTACAAAGTGCGTCCTTGCTTAATTGAGACTTGTTATTATTGAGAATAAAACTGGTAATTTCCTTAAACAAAGTTCTTTCAAAAGATTCGGTTTCCTCATTATAGTCCGTAAAACCGATCATCAATTCTTTCAAATCAAATATGGAACGGAAAATACCACTGAATTCCGTATTCTCAAAACCACCGTTTTTTTCCAATCGCAATAGATTCGACTTAAAATCTGAAATAGAAACATTTAGTGTAACATCTGTCAAGGACGCAATTACAAAGCCATTGAAAATCCAACTTTCTGGAGGAAATTTTTCTTTCCAAACAGAAACATCCTCAAAACTTTCCAAAAGTTCATTAATATCCTCCTCGGTTATATCTTTAGCCTTATCGGTTTTTTGAATTTCTACAAAATCTGCATTATAGAGCAACCTATAGTTTTTAATCATTCCACGCTCATCTGGAATGTTGTAATAGTAGGAACGTCTAAAATCAACTTTCCTATCATAATAAGCCCCTAGAATAATACTGCAGCCCATGATATAAAATTGATCTTCATCAAAATTTATGATGTCAAGTTTAAAATCAGAACCGGCGGCTTCAATTATATTTTTATAGCGTTGTGTACTTTTAAAGGCTACGTCTTGGAATGGAATGGTTGCAAATTTAATTTCATTTTGGCCCAATGCCGATGGAAACAATGGGTTCATAATTATATTTATCTGCTTTGTATATTCTGATAGCTTATTAAAATCGCTAATACCCTCAGATAACTGTGGAAATTTTTCTTCAACTGAAAGAATTTCAGCAGCAAGATTTTTCTCTCCTTCAGTTTCGGGCGTGTTTTTCTTGTAGGCATCAAAAACTTTTTTGAAACCTATTTTTAATTTTAATGGAAAATCCCTTTTCAATTTCTTCATAAGAAGTTATTTATTGGATAAAAGTAAAGGTTAATACCGCCATAATATGTTAATAAATAATAAAAAAATAGCTCATTTCGCACATTGAGAGAATAAACAGCTATTTTTGCCACAATCTTAAAAAAGACAAATTTATGAGACTGATTTTAGCTTTACTTTTAACAATTTCATTAATCTCCTGCAATAAAGATACCAATTCATATAAGCTGGAAGGCGACGCGATTGGCTTTGCCGATGGTACTGAAATGTATCTTTACACGCTGGAAAACAAGCAACCTAAATTACTGGATACCATTACAATCAATCAAGGAAAGTTTTCTGCAACCTATCCCAACAAAGAAAACTCAAGTCTTAATTTCTTAAGAGTTAACGAAGTACAAGGCTCTGTCCTATTTTTTCCTGAAAATGTAGATATGAAGGCAACTATTTACAAAGATAGTATTCAGGCTTCACGCGTATCTGGTGGTAAACAAAATGAAGCTTATACTGAATTTGTGAATAAAATGACTGCTTTCAATAAAAGAAAACAAGAAAGCATGGAGCGTTTTCGCGCCGCAAAACAGACAAATGACACTGGGGCAATTGCTCAGATTCAAAGCCAAAATCTAAACATCCTGGCAGAAGAGACAGAATACAAAAAAGAATTCCTAGAAAACAACAATAACACTTTGTTTGCAGCAATGCTTATTTCCGAAATGGTTGGCAGGCAAGATCTTACTCCGGCGGAAGCCTCTGCTTATCTTGAAAAGATGGACGCTAAGGTAGCTTCAACCGAAATTGTAAAAGATTTAAAAACTAATCTTGAAGCAATGAAAAAAGCAGAAGTTGGGAACGCAGCTCCCAATTTCAGTGCTCCAACCCCTACGGGTGAAATGATGTCTTTAAAAGATGCGCTGGGTAAATACACCATTATTGACTTCTGGGCATCTTGGTGCCGCCCTTGTAGAATAGAAAATCCAAATGTGGTAAAGGTTTACAACCAATATCACGATAAAGGTTTAAATATTATAAGTGTCTCTTTAGATAAAGAGGGACAAAAAGACAAATGGCTACAAGCAATACAAGATGACAAAATGGATTGGTACCATGTATCCAATCTTCAATTTTGGCAAGATCCTATTGCGCAACAGTACAGCGTTAGGTCTATACCCGCAACCTTCCTTTTGGATGAAAACGGAATCATTATAGACAAAAACCTTCGTGGCGAAGCTTTGGAAGCAAAGATTGCTACGCTTTTGGGCGGGGAATAATTTTTAGCAATAAGCAAAACTAAAAAAACCTCGGTTCGAATTGAACCGAGGTTTTTTAATTTTACAGAGATTTTTTCAGCTTATAAACTTCTCAACTCATCGACTTAATTCAACAGAAAACTAACATTTACAGTAGTTTTAATCTCCATTTCGCCGAGGGCAATCGTTTGGTCTCCCCCGCCCGATGAAGAATCCATCATTGCCATTTTGTACATAGGCTGCGGACCGCCAGAATTACTGAATTCACTAATTGAAACTGCTTTCCCAACTGTTTGGTTTAAAACTGAAACATATTCCTGTGCTTTCATTTTAGCGTTTTCAACCGCTTTTTTTCGTGCTTCGCTTTTTAAGGACGCTTCTTTTGAAGAAGAAAAGCTCACACCGTCAATCCTGTTAATTCCAGTATCAATCAAGCCTTTCATTACTGCCTCATATTTTTTAAGATCGCGCAGCTTTACCGAAAGCGATTGATTGGCGGCAAAGGTGTAGGTTTTGCTGTTATGGTCATAGTTTTTGTTGAGGTTCATATATTCGGTGCGTACATCTTTATCGGCTATGTCCATTTTCTTCAGAAATTTTAAAACCTCGCTGATGGTTGCATCGTTTTGTTCTTTGAGTATTTTGGTGTTTTCTCCGGTGTTTTCCACACGAATGTTGATGGTAACTTCATCTGGAACCACGCGAACAATCCCTTCGCCAGTAACGTCAATTGTGGGTGGTGGTAGCGTGTTTTGTGCCATAATGGTAGTTGTTGTTATTGCTAAGATTAAAAGTGTTTGTAAGGTTTTCATAGTTTTTTAATTTTCAAATTTTTCCTAATTTATGAAGAATGAATAAAAGAATTAACGGGATGGCCAACAAAACCACAATCCATAAGCTTGTTTGAAACAAATAGGGTGCAAAAACAAGTGTTAACACATAACCGCCAATTGCCCCACCAATGTGGGCGTCGTGGCCAATATTTCCCAATCTTTTTTTCATTCCGTAGATTGAATACAACAAATATGCCATTCCAAAAAGCCAAGCTGGGATTGGGATTGGGATAAAGAAAAGATAAAGTCCCATATCAGGAAAAAACAAAATAGCAGAATACAATACGCCCATTACCGCACCACTCGCCCCTATTGCGCTGTAATGGTATTCGTCTTTGTGGAAGTAAAAAGAGAGCAGATTTCCAATCAGCAGACTCGCTACATAGATTATCACAAAATAAGTTACCCCAACACTCATGATAACCACAGGTGCAAAAAAGTAAAGCGTAAGCATATTGAACAGCAAGTGAGAAAAATCTGCGTGTAGAAAAGCAGAGCTAAACATACGTATCTGCTCGCCACGACGTATTCCCGCAATATTGAATTTATATTTTTCAAAAAAGGAAAAATCATTGAAGCCTTTCATCGAGATGATTACATTGGCGGCGATGATTACGATTGTTGCTATATCTAAGTTTTGCATTGAGGAATAGAGGTTATTGGATTATTATTTTATAATGAATTTTGAATTCTAATTCTTGCAATAAAATTAGTTAGTTTTGTGCTAATATTTTCTATGCAAAGATTGCTTTATATACTGGCTTATCCAATTCTTTGGCTTCTTTCCATCATGCCGATGCGCATTTTGTACATAAAATCCACCGCGCTGTATGTCTTGGCTTATTACATTATTGGCTATCGCAAAAAAGTAGTGAAGGATAATCTGGCGTTGGTTTTTCCCGAAAAAACACAACAAGAAAGAGACCGGATCGCGCAGCAATTCTTTAAACATCTTTGCGATATAATTTTTGAGACCATAAAGGCCTTTACCATTTCCGAAAAGGAAATCCGCAAACGTTTTGTGGTTACCAATGCCGAAATACTCGACCAATACTACCAAAATGACCGTAGCATCCTGCTAATGGCAGGTCATTACGGCAACTGGGAATGGAGCGGAATTCTCAACAAATTGATGCAGCATCAAGCCCACGCCGTTTACAAGCCTTTGGGCAGCAAGCAATTTGATGCGCTTGTGAAAAAAACGCGGGAACACTTTGGTGGCATCATTGTGAGCAATAAAAAGATTGTAGCCGTCCTTTTCCGAAAGTGGAAAAAAGGCATAAAAACGCTCACCTACATTCTTTCCGACCAAACCCCAAAAAAGGGTGCTTTTAAACACCGCGACACGTTTATGGGAATTGATGTGCCCGTGTTTACCGGAACCGAGGAACTGGCAAAAAAGCTCGACTTTTCAGTACTTTATCTAAAAGTTGAAAAAGTGAAACGTGGGTATTACACCGCCACTTTTGTTCCTTTGGTTGACAATCCAAAAGAATATCCAGACTTTCAAATTACCCGTATGTTTTTTGATGCTTTGGAAGCACAGATTCGCGAAAAACCCGAGTATTATTTATGGTCGCATAAACGGTGGAAGCTCAGGAATGTTTAAGGATTATGGAGATAAAACACTCTATATTTTTAATATCTTTACGGGATAACAGTGATAAAAGTTATTATATAACTAGTTGTGCACCATAATGAAAAAAGGACTCGAAATATTATTAATCCTATTGATGTTTAGCTGTTCAACTAAATCACAAGTTAAATCTGATAAAATTGGAGCTGATTTTGATCTGAAAGATGGTATGATCTATCTGACTGTATTTAGAAGCGATATTGGATCTATAGTCGCATTTGATTTAAAGACAAATAAAATTGATTCTGTTACGAGCCCTGAAAAAGGCTATGATTTAAGACCTAGAATATCTTCTGACAGAAAAAGCATTTTGTATATCAGTGACCCTTCACCAAAAAAAGAACACCCTCATTTGATTCTTAAAAACTTAGTGACAAACTCAGTTGACACTATCTTAAAAAACCAACCATTTCTGACAGAAGCGATTTTCTCTAATGATGAAAAAGAAGCGTTCTTCTTTTGTGCTTCTGAATATAAGAACTATTCACCCATTGTTAGACCAATGAAACATGGATTTGACTTATATAGAGTAAACTTAGAGACAAAACGAGTATTGCAAATTACTGATAAGAAAGAATACGATATGCGACTTTTGAGGTTAGCAAATAATGGAGAATCAATTTATTGCACAATTCCACCAGAGGAAGGAATCGTGTCGATTTCAACCAAAACAGGTAAGAAGTCTAATATTGAATTTAAAGGAAGCCCAAGAAAACAGGTAGAAGGTTGGTTCAATTTAATTGCTTTAAAAACTGACTCTGCACTTTATGAAGCACCATATGAGATTTACGTACATGACTTTACTAAAGAGAAAAGCGAATTCATTCTAAGGTCACCAGACAATTCTCATTTTCAAGTTATCAGGACTGATACAACTTGGAACAATTTGACATTTACCACAAGTAGCAACGGATTATTCATGTACAATAGGAAATCAAAAGAAGTAACGGATTTGAAAGAAATAATATTCAAATAACGGTACACAACAATCGCTATAAAAACATGCCCTTCGGGACACGTTTCATAGCGGGGACGTTGCCAGTAATTTGAACAAACTCAAATCTGAAAATAGAATTTTATGGAAAAACATTTTGAACTTTCTGATTCTGACTTTGAAAATAAGTTTATTAATTGCGAATTAAATCCATCTGATTTTACTCACGAAGCTCACTTGAGATTGGCTTGGATTAACATAAAAAAATACGGAATTAAACAAGCTGAAAAAAATATTCAAATCGGATTGAAAAACTTTGTGGAATTTGTGGGAGCGAAAGACAAATACAATGTGACTTTAACTTTGGCAGCAATAAAAGCAGTTTATCATTTTATGCTCAAATCAAAATCTGACAATTTTAAAAATTTTATAACGGAATTCCCACGACTGAAAAACAATTTTAAGGACTTAATGTCTTGTCATTATGGATTTGACATTTACAATTCTGATAAAGCCAAAACGGAATTTTTAGAACCTGATTTGGTTCCATTTGATTAATAAATCAGAATAAAAACTACTGGCAACATGCGTATATAACATATAAATAAAGTATCAAAATTGTAAAATGCCTTCTCCAAATATTTCGGGAGAAGGCGTTTTTTATTCTTAATCGCTCAGGTTTTCGCTAAACGCCTGCAACCTCTTTTATTTCTCCAATGATCCTATCCGCCAAAGCATCTGCTTCTTCCTGGCTTTTCGCTTCAGTATAAATCCGGATAATAGGCTCTGTATTTGATTTTCGAAGATGCACCCAGTTTTCCGCAAAGTCAATTTTTAAACCATCAATTGTATTAATATCCTGCACCTTCGCTGAAGCTTCGGTGGAACGCGGGTCAGCGGAATATTTTGCTTCCATCGCTTTTAAGATTGCATCAACATCCAACTGTGGCGTTAATTCAATCTTCTTTTTGCTCATAAAATAAGCTGTGTATTTTTTCCGAAGTTCACTTACAGCAATTTTTTCTTCAGCCAAAAAACTTAAAAACAAAGCAATCCCCACCAAACTATCGCGACCGTAATGAAGCTCTGGATAGATAATGCCACCATTGCCCTCACCTCCTATCACTGCATTGGTTTCTTTTATCAATTCAACTACGTTCACTTCACCAACTGCGCTTGCTGTATAAGTTCCGCCGTGTTTTTCGGTAACATCACGCAACGCACGGGAAGATGACATATTTGAAACTGTATTTCCGGGAGTATTTTGCAAAACATAATCGGCAACCGCAACCAGCGTATATTCCTCGCCAAACATTTCGCCTTTTTCATCTACAAACGCAAGTCGGTCCACATCGGGATCAACCACTATTCCAAAGTCGGCGTGGTTTTTTACAACACTTTCCATCAAATCGCCCAAATGTTCTTTCAAAGGTTCAGGATTGTGCGGAAACTGTCCGTTTGGCGTGCAATGCAGTTTGACGGGTTCCACGCCCAAAGCTTCCAAAAGTAACGGCACCGCAATTCCTCCCGTAGAATTCACCGCATCAACAACTACTTTAAACTTGCAACGCTTTATGGCATCTGCTTTTACCAAGGGAAGATTTAATATTTCATCAATATGCAAATCTATATACGCATCATTTTTATGGATTTCACCCAAATTATCAACCTCGGCAAATTCAATGGCTCCGTTTTCGGCAATATCAAGGATTTGTTGGCCAGCTTCCGCATTTAAAAATTCGCCTTTATTGTTCAATAATTTTAGTGCGTTCCACTGTTTTGGATTGTGGCTTGCCGTTAAAATGATTCCGCCATCAGCGTGTTCCAAAGCAACCGCAACTTCAACTGTTGGGGTTGTGGAAAGGTTTAAATCAATAACCGTAATCCCCATCCCAACAAGTGTATTCATCACTAATTGTTGGATCATTTCGCCAGAAATCCGTGCATCACGGCCCACGATCACTTTATAAGTTTCTTTGTTGCGTTGTTGTTTTACCCAAGTTCCATAGGCCGCGGCATATTTTACGGCATCAATTGGAGTTAGGTTTTCGCCCTGCGTTCCGCCAATAGTTCCACGGATTCCAGATATAGATTTAATTAATGTCATTTTCTGAATTTATTTTTCAATTTTAAAAAGTAAAGCTCAAAGTAGGTGTAAGATAAATGAGCTATCAAAAGTGTGCCTGCGAAGGTAAGCAGGTGCAATAAAAATATGGTTAAAGTTTCATTAAGGTTTTGAAGAAATTCCAGTTTTAGGAACAAAAATACAACAGCGTTTAAAACAATGGCGTGAAACATATAGATTCCGTAGGAAATACTTCCGAAGTGATGCAATATTTTATTGTTTACTTCCACTCCCCGATTGTTGAAAGCCAATGAATGGATAAAAAATCCGAAAAGGAAACAAGTGAACAATGCTCGAAGCCACATTGGTTCAAACATAAACCAATCGGTTGCAAAATAAAGTAATGAAGCAATACTTATTATTATAGGGAAAACTGCAGAACGTTTCAAAAACTCCAACTTTTTCTTTTCTTCCAGAATAGCAATCACCCCACCTGAAAAGAGATAGAAAAATACAAAAGTGTATTTCCGTAGCACTTCAAAAACATCGGACCAATAAAGGATAAAATAGCCAAGCAGCAAAAGGCTTAAAACGCGTAAAATCCATTTCACATTTATAAAAAATAATAAAGGTGCAATCACGAGGTAAAATTGTTCCTCAATCCCGATGGACCAGAGAATCTCAAGTATTCCACCCGGTTCGTAGATTTTTGCAAATACATTCGGAAGAAAGAAAACGTTGTAAAAAAGGGCTTCTTCCCAAGTGTAATTTATTTCAAAAGGAATATTTAAAAAAGGTAAAAGCGTATTGTAGAAAAGCAATCCAAAAATCAAAACGAGATAGTACAGTGGGAAAATCCGCAGAATCCTTCGAATATAAAAATCCTTTATCGAGAAGGCGTTTCTGATTTTTGCACGATAAATCAGTCGAATAATCAAAAACCCGCTTAATACAAAAAACATGTAAACCGCTTCCAAACCACGGTGAAAGATGGGAAGGCTATCAAAATAAGGCAATCCCTGATTGGCGGAAAGTTGGGGTAAGTGAAAAAGCAACACAAAGGAAGCAAGAAAAAACCGCAGCGGGTCCAAATTTGGTAATCGGTTCAATTTTCAGTTTTTACAGCCCAAAAATACATATATTTATTGAATGAATTTTTTAGCCCACATCTATCTTTCCGGCAATGATGAAGAAGTTATAATCGGTAATTTTATTGCCGACGGCATCAAAGGAAAATTGTACCAAAAATTCCCTCCTTTAATTGCAAAGGGAATTTTACTGCACCGTGCCATTGATACTTTTACCGATGCCCATCCTACCGTACATCAAAGCACGGCGCGGCTTCACAAAAACTACAGCCACTACAGCGGGGTGATTGTGGATATTCTTTACGATCATTTTTTGGCGAAAAACTGGAGCAACTATTCTGATGAGCCATTAGCAGATTATGTAGAGAATTTTTATACCTTGCTTAGGAAAAACTTCACAATTCTTCCTGCGCGTATCCAAAAAATGATGCCCTATATGATTGCCGATAATTGGTTGTTGAGCTATGCTACCGTTGAAGGTATCAGTAAAATTTTAGCGCAAATGAACGTCCGAACCAAAGGTGTTTCAAAAATGAATCTCGCCGTGGCAGAACTTGAGGAATATTACGAAGAATTTGAAGCTGAATTCACCTCTTTTTTTGATGAACTGATTGTCTTTTCCCACGAAACACTTGACCGCCTATGAAACCCACCCACCTTTTATTGATCGCATTACTCTTTTTCGCCTGCAAGGAAAAACCGAAAGCCCAAGCCAATATTGAAAAACCAAAAACCGAAAAAGCAGCAGTAATTGCAGACAGTGCGATGGTAGTTTCGGCACGGGCGGAAGCTTCAAAAATTGGCACAGAAATCCTTAAAATGGGCGGAAATGCTTTTGATGCAATGATCGCCACACAAATGGCACTTGCCCTAACCTACCCCAATGCCGGCAATCTTGCCGGTGGCGGATTTATGGTTTATAGAAGCCAATACGGTGAAATTGGCTCCCTCGATTTTCGGGAAAAAGCCCCCTTGGCGGCCACTAGAGATATGTATTTGGACAAAGAGGGCAATGTAATTGCTGAAAAAAGTACGGATGGTGCCCTGGCCGTAGGCATCCCTGGAAGTATTGCGGGGATATTTGCTGTTCATGAAAAGTTTGGGTCCCTTCCCATGGAAATTCTCCTAAAACCCGTAATAGACCTTGCTAATAAAGGATATTCAATAACCCCCAAACAAAAAGCCCGTTTTGATGAATTTAAAGAGCAATTTAAAAAAATAAATGGGGAACCTTCCATTTTCACTGAAGTTTATGAAGAGGCAGATACACTAAAAAATATAGCGCTCGCAAACACACTTTCGCGAATAGCAAAAAGTGGTCGTGCAGAGTTTTACGCAGGAGAGACCGGAAAAAAGATAATCGATTTTATTCAAAAAAAAGGAGGTATAATAACACAGGAGGATTTAGATGCATATGAGGCTATTTGGAGAGAACCTCTAGTTTTTAAGTACAAAGATGTTAAGCTTATTTCCATGGCACCACCCTCTAGCGGAGGCATTTGTTTGGCACAAATCTTAAAAATGATTGAGCCTTACCCAATTTCTGAATATGGGCACAATTCCACAAAATATATACAACTTTTGGTTGAGGCCGAAAAAAGGGCTTATGCTGATAGAAGTGAATATTTGGGCGACCCTGATTTTATCGATATTCCTGTGGATTCGCTATTGTCTGAAAATTATCTCTTAAAACGAATGGAAACCTTTTCACTTGAAAAAGCAACTCCTTCCGAAGAAATTAAGCCAGGAAAAATAGGTACCGCCGAAAGTATGGAAACCACTCATTATTCCATCGTGGATAAATTTGGAAATGCGGTTTCAGTCACTACAACACTTAATGCTTCGTACGGTTCAAAGCTCTATATTTCGGAACTAGGCTTCTTTTTGAATAACGAAATGGACGATTTCAGCGCCAAGCCCGGTGTTCCAAATATGTTTGGGCTTATAGGAGGAGAGGCTAATGCCATTGCCCCGCAAAAAAGAATGTTAAGTTCCATGACCCCAACCATTGTTGAAAAGGACGGTAAGCTTTTAATGGTTTTGGGCACTCCGGGCGGTTCTACGATAATTACTTCGGTGCTACAAACATTTCTTAATGTTCATGAATTTAAAATGAATATGCAGCAAGCTGTGGATGCGCCAAGATTTCACCATCAGTGGTTGCCGGATGTGATTTTGTTTGAAGAGTTGGGTTTTTCCAATGAAACCATAAGTAATCTTGAGGCAAAAGGATATTCTTCCTCCACAGAAATATTGCCACAAATAGGCTACGTAGATGCTATACTGGTATTACCAAACGGAAAACTAGAAGGCGGAGCTGATAGTCGAGGCGATGATACAGCTGTAGGCTATTAATTTAACTTATTATTCACGCTTAATCGAAATGTTGTGCATTATATCGAAAGGTGTATATTTGGGAAATAAAAAAGGTTAGATTTGAGGGAATTAACCAAGGATTTTTAAAAATTTAGATTGAGACTTTTTGAAAAAACTATTTATTTCTTCTACTGTAGAAACCTATATAATCTTTTCTTTATCTCTTGTTGCAGAAATTAATCGTTTCACATTTCTGAAATAATTCTCTTGTTTTAAAAATCCTCGTTTTATTATCTTTTCGCCGTTTGGCGCTTTGTAGCCTATGAAAAGTAAATCTTTTTTAAAGGATTTGTACTCCATTATCGCTTTTGTGATAAGTGGGGCAATCTGTGCAGGGCTTATTTTTCTACTTTATGATAAATACCTAAACACACTGGGTTTTGAAGAAAATTTAAAAAAACTTACGTCAATTTATATAGGCATCAGTGGTTTTTTATCGGCGATTTTAATGGTTTTTTTGGCGGCCTCTGCCATGAGACAAAAGTCATATAAAGCCAAAATTATCCATAAAATAAGCAAGACAACACAGAAAATGCACAATTTCCGCAATATTGCTGAAATTTTGTTCAACTCAAATATTTGGCTTCCAGGACTGAAGGAATATATGGAAAAAGACTATGCCGATCTTACTTATTTTGACGTTAAGGAATTTTACAAAGGAAAATCAAAACTGGCTATTGAATTTCTACAGGAAACGCATCATTACGGCGAAACCGAAAACCTTTATTTGGAATTGAAGTCATTGTTGATGACCAATCCAAAAGAAAAACACATTCCCGAAACCATAACTTACCCTATGTTTTATGACAATGGTATCATCGAAAAATGGGTGGAACACAAATGCGGTTCAGGGCTGTGGTATGTTTTTGGTTATAAATTCGGAAATTATAAAGAGGCTTTAAACTTGGAAGCTGTTTTTGAACGTCATAGAGAAAAAATTTTAACTCTTGCCAACACCATAAATCATGATATGTTTGAGGATTCTTCGTTTAATGAAGTTTTCTTTTCAAAACTTTGGGAGCATTTAACGAAAGATGTGATACCCAAACTTTCGCAATTCCAAAACCACATAGATAAAAGGACTCCGCGTTTAATATATTACTTATACATAGTCTTTTTGCTGTTAACTGTCTTCGGCGTTTTGCTTCCACTTACTTATTTAATGCTCAGTTTTTCAGTAGTGGCCATAATAGTTGGCTTTTCCATTGTAATAAGCACTATATTCTATGTTGCCGTTACATTTCATATTTTTCTTTCCAAAGAGGTAAACCGTTAATAAACCGTCCATTTATTTATTAAAAATTAACACCTCCGTGATGCCATGCATTCTTTATTTTCCATTCTATTGAGTACCTTTGCAAGCTATGCTGAAAAATGAGGATTTTATTGAAGTTTTGGGCGCCCGCGTCCACAACTTAAAGAACATTGACGTTCGCATTCCAAGAGAAAAATTAGTAGTAATCACAGGGCTTTCCGGCAGCGGGAAATCCTCATTGGCGTTTGATACTATTTATGCCGAAGGGCAGCGCCGTTATATTGAAACTTTTTCGGCTTATGCACGCCAATTTCTCGGTAGTTTGGAACGCCCCGATGTAGATAAAATTGAAGGGCTTTCGCCCGTAATTGCCATTGAGCAAAAAACCACGAGTAAAAGCCCGCGTTCCACAGTAGGCACTATTACTGAAATTTATGATTTTCTTCGCCTTTTTTACGCGCGCGCAAGTGATGCATACAGTTACAATACCGGCGAAAAGATGGTCAGCTACAGTGATGAGCATATAAAGCAACTTATACTCGAAGATTTTTCCAATAAAAAGGTAAGCATCTTGGCTCCAGTCATTCGTTCCCGTAAAGGGCATTACCGCGAACTTTTTGAGCAGATCGCAAAGCAAGGTTTCCTAAAAGTACGTGTGGACGGCGAAGTGCGCGATATTGTAAAGGGAATGAAGGTGGACCGGTACAAAACCCACGATATTGAAATAGTAATTGACCGCTTAAAAGTTTCCTCAGAAAGTGATAACAACAAACGCCTCTCTGAAACCATAAATACCGCGATGTACCACGGCGATGATGTGCTGATGGTTTTGGATAACGATACAAATGAAGCCCGCTATTTCAGTCGTTCCTTGATGTGTCCGTCATCGGGTATATCATATCCAAACCCAGAGCCGAATAACTTTTCGTTCAATTCCCCAAAAGGAATGTGCCCCAACTGCAAAGGCCTTGGGAAGCTTTATGAGGTAAATTTAAACAAGCTTGTTCCGAACAAAAAGCTTTCCATAAAACTAGGTGCCTTGGCCGCGCACGGACCGCAAAAAAACAATTGGGTTTTTAAGCAGCTTGAACTGATTGCCGAACGCTTTAAATTTAAATTGAGTGATCCTTTTGAAAGTATTCCTCAAGAGGCTAAGGACGTTATCTTTTTCGGCGGAAATGAAAAGTTTGATGTTGCATCAAAAGAACTTGGTATCACCCGTAGCTACAAAATAGACTTTGAAGGCGTTGCCACCTTTATCCAAAATACTTTTGACGCAAACGAAACCACTTCCCTAAAACGTTGGGCAAAGGAATACATGGACAAAATTCCGTGTCCGGAATGCGACGGCTCACGGCTTCGGAAAGAATCGCTTTACTTTAAAGTAAACGGAAAAAACATTGCTGAACTTGCCAATATGGATGTGGTTGAACTTGCGGAATGGTTTGCCAATCTGGAAAAAAACCTTTCGGAAACACAACTTAAAATCGCTTCGGAAATTATAAAGGAAGTGCGCTCCAGACTTCAGTTTTTGGTTGATGTGGGCTTAACCTATTTAGCTTTGGACCGAAGTTCCAAATCACTTTCGGGCGGTGAGGCACAGCGTATCCGTTTGGCAACGCAGATTGGCTCACAATTGGTGGGCGTTCTTTATATTTTGGATGAACCTAGTATTGGGCTTCATCAGCGTGACAACGAACGCTTGATCTATTCCTTGAAGCAATTAAAGGAAATCGGCAACTCAGTAATCGTGGTAGAGCACGATAAAGATATGATTGAAAGCGCCGATTATGTAATTGATATTGGCCCCGCTGCAGGAAGGCACGGTGGCGAAATAGTTTCGGAAGGCACTCCTAAGGAAATTGAAAAACACGATACCCTTACGGCCGCGTATTTAAACGGAAAAAAAGAAATTGAAATTCCCAAAAAACGCCGAAAAGGAAACGGAAAAAAACTGATCTTAAAAGGCGCTACGGGCAACAATTTAAAAAACATTACGGTTGAGTTTCCTTTGGGAAAAATGATTGGGGTAACGGGCGTTTCCGGCAGCGGAAAAAGTACGCTCATCAACGAAACCCTCTACCCTATTCTCAACGCACATTTTTTCAACGGCGTAAAAAAACCGATGCCCTATAAAAAGATTGAAGGTCTCGAAAATATTGATAAAGTAATCGACATTAACCAATCACCCATAGGTAGGACGCCGCGAAGCAACCCGGCGACCTACACGGGTGTTTTTTCTGAAATACGCAATCTATTCGCCAAAACACCCGAAGCGATGATTCGTGGCTATAAACCGGGCCGTTTTAGTTTCAACGTTGCCGGTGGGCGTTGCGAAACCTGTAAAGGAGCTGGTTTACGTGTTATTGAAATGAATTTTCTACCCGATGTTTATGTGGAATGTGAAACCTGCCAGGGCAAACGTTTCAACCGCGAAACTTTGGAGATTCGTTATAAGGGAAAATCTATTTATGATGTTTTGGAAATGACAATCAACGAAGCTGATAGTTTCTTTGAAAACATTCCAAAAATCCACCGAAAAATTAAAACCATAAAGGATGTTGGCTTGGGGTATATTACCTTGGGGCAACAATCCACCACGCTTTCAGGAGGAGAAGCACAACGAATTAAATTGGCCACAGAGCTTTCAAAGAGAGATACCGGCAATACCTTTTATATTTTGGACGAACCCACTACTGGCCTTCATTTTGAAGACATTCGCGTGCTGATGCTTGTTTTGAACAAATTGGTTGGTAAAGGAAACACGGTTTTGATAATTGAGCACAATCTAGACGTAATCAAAACCGTTGATTATATTATAGACATAGGCCCTGAAGGCGGTAAACAAGGTGGAAAGGTAATGGCCTTGGGAACCCCCGAAGAAGTAGCCAAGGACAAAAAAAGCTATACAGCACAATTTCTTAAAAAAGAATTACATTGAGCCCTAAAAGGAACTTGAAATTTTAAGTACATAAAACTAAAACTGCAAGAAATACTGAATATTAAATAAATGAGAGACGAACAAATACCTAAAAACTGGAATCAAGTAAAAACAAATGACTCTTGGGCCATCTTTAAAATCATGGGAGAGTTTGTGGGCGGATATGAAAAAATGAGTCGTATTGGGCCGTGTGTTTCCATTTTTGGATCTGCCCGTACCAAACCAGACCATAAATACTACAAACTTGCAGAAAGCATTGCTAAAAAGATTACTGAAAATGGTTACGGCGTTATAACCGGCGGAGGACCGGGAATAATGGAAGCGGGAAATAAAGGCGCCCATTTAGCCGGTGGGACCTCGGTGGGATTAAATATTACACTTCCTTTTGAACAACACGACAACCCTTACATTGACAGCGATAAAAGTATCGATTTTGATTACTTTTTTGTAAGAAAGGTTATGTTTGTAAAATACTCCCAGGGCTTTGTTGTAATGCCCGGAGGCTTTGGAACCTTGGATGAATTTTTTGAAGCCTTAACCCTTATCCAAACACACAAAATTGATAAATTCCCGCTAATACTTGTTGGAACAGAATTTTGGGGAGGTCTTTTTGAATGGATAAAAACAACTCTTCTGGAAGCCAATAACAACGTAAGCGCAGAAGATTTGGATTTGGTGCATTTAGTTGATTCGGAAGACGAAGTGCTTCAAATTTTAAATGATTTTTACAACGAGTACAATTTAAGTCCGAACTTCTAATTTTTTAAAATTTCAGAATGCTTAAAAATATATTGACATTGGTTTTTTTTATTGTTTCGCTCTGCGTTAGCGCGCAAGGAACCATTAAAACAATGTTTTACAACTTACTTGAATTTCCCTCTGCACAACCCAACAATAGGGAACAGATTTTAATGGAAATCCTTAACGAATATGAACCAGACCTTTTTATGATTTGCGAGCTGGAAAGTGAGTATGGCGCCGATTTAATTTTGAATACTTCCCTAAACGATGAAGGTGCTAATTATTTAAGGGCTCCTTTTGAACCTAGCCACTCTGGCGATCCAGACCACCAACAAATTTTGTTTTACAGAAAAGGTATGTTTTCTTTGGAAGCTTCCGAAGTTATTCCCACGCAAGTGCGCGATATAAATCATTATACACTAAAGCTCAGTACTGCAGATCAACAATCAGACCCTATTTTTATTGAAGTTTTTGTAACGCACCTTAAGTCGAGCCAAGGAAGCAGTAATCAAACATTGCGGTTAGATATGGTGAACCAGTTTACCAATAGATTGGAAACTTTGGATCCCAATTCATTTGTAATTTTTAGTGGTGACTTTAATTTTTATACCGCAAGCGAACCAGGATACCAAGAATTATTGGACCCTACAAACGCTATTGTGATGGTTGACCCCATTGACCGTCCGGGCTCTTGGAACAATAACATTAATTTTCAGGATATACATTCACAAAGTACGCGAATAAGTTCTGGTCCATTTGGTGCAGGAGCTGGCGGCGGACTTGATGACAGGTTCGATTTTATTACCGTTTCAGAAAACATGCTCAGCGACCCGAAATTAAAATACATAGAAGATACTTATAAGTCTTTCGGAAACAACGGCAATTGTTTTGACAACAGTATAAATAGCCCAGACTGCACGGGAGATTTTAGTCAAGCATTGCGCGAAAATCTTTACAATATGAGCGATCACTTGCCTATTGTGATGAATCTGGAAACAAATAAGGAAATTGTTTTAAGCAACGATGACTTTTTAACCCAAACTTCTATTTTTATTGAAAATACAATGGTTTCTAAACATCTCAATATTCAAGTGGGGCCAAACTTTCCGAAAAATATTACGTTTGAAATTTATAACACGCTTGGACAGAAACTTTTGGTATTTAATTCAGAAACATCCCAGCATCTTTCAATTGACGTTAGCCAACTCACCAATGGAGTGTATTATTTAAAAACAGACCTTCCAGCCTCACGAATGCTAAAATTCCTCAAAACTTCTTGATGCCCAAAAGGATACTATATTTACTCTTTCTTTGTTTGGCAATCCAAGCAGCGGCGCAGCACACTGTAAATATTGACGCTACACTGGTGCCGATAAAAAAAACGCTTTCAATTAAGCAGGAAATAACCTATAAAAATACATCAGCAGATACCTTAAAAGAACTCTACCTCTTTGATTGGGCCAACAGTTTTTCGACAAAAACGAGTCCTCTGGGGCAGCGGTTTGCAGAAAACTACAACAGCTCCTTTCACTTTGAAAAAGATGAGGATAGAGGAAAAACAACCATAGAAAAAATATATGGAAATACTCAAGTTCCGTTACAATGGCAGCGCGGCGATGATGTAGATATTTTAAAAATTATTCCAGAAAAACCATTGCTGCCAAACGATAGTTATACTTTCAGTTTAGAGTATGCGGTTAAACTTCCCGATAGTAAATTTACGCGGTATGGAGTAGATAAAAATGGTGATTACAAGCTTAAATATTGGTACATATCACCTGCGGTTTATAATGGTGAATGGCAGGTTTACAGTAATAAAAATACAGACGATTTATTTTTAACACCATCGGAGTTTTCGGTAAAACTACATCTTCCAAAGAATTATACGATTGTTTCAGATTTGAATATAATTGAGGAGAACATTTCACAAAACACAAAATCAATTACTCTCTCGGCCGAGAAACGAACTAACATAACTGTTTACCTCGAAAAGAATTCAACATTTGAAACTATCGAGACAGACAAACTGAAAGTAATTACCAACTTGCAGAATAGTAAGGTGAACCCACCGGTACAAGCTTTAATGATTGATAGGATCGTGCATTTTTTGGACGAAAGGCTTGGCCCTTATCCTTTCGAGAAAATGGTTATCAGTGAAACCGATTATAAAACCAATCCAGTTTACGGCCTAAACCAACTGCCGCGTTTCATCAGCCCATTTCCCGATGGTTTTGAGTATGATATGGAACAGCTTAAAACCATCACAAGACGCTATATTGACAATACGCTGATAATGGACTCCCGCGATGATTATTGGCTTCAGGATGCATTGCAGATTTATTTGATGATGGAATATGTGGATACCTATTATCCTAAAATGAAGATAATAGGCAATCTTAGCAATTGGTGGATAATCCGTTGGGCGCATGCAGCAGAACTTGAATTCAATGACCAATACCCTATTCTGTATTTGAATATGGCGCGTAACAATATTCACCAAGCATTGACTACGCCCAAGGATTCTTTGCTGAAATTCAATATGAATATTGCCAATGGTTATTATGGCGCAACGGGTTTACGATATTTAAACGATTATTTGGGCGCTGGTATTTTGAACAGCAGTATAAAAGAGTTTTATGCTGAAAATAAATTGAAATCCATTAAATCATCTGATTTTGAAAGCTTTCTTTCAGAAAAAACCGAACTTCCCATAAATTGGTTTTTTGAAGATTTTGCCGATACCCGCACTACAATTGATTTCAAAATAAAAAGGGTAGTAGAGCAAGGAGATTCTTTAAAGGTATTCATAAAGAATAATAGAGAAAATGAATTGCCCATATCGCTTTACGGTCTTAACAAAGATGAAATTGTCTATAAAACCTGGACAAAACCTGTAGACAGCATAAGCACGGTAACCATTCCTGCAAAAAACATTCGAAAATTAGCCCTCAACTATGAAGGCAGAATTCCCGAATACAACAGAAGAAACAATTTTAAAACCGTTAATGGCCTTTTAAACAAACCGTTGCAATTCCGGCTTTTCCAAGATGTGGAGGATCCAAATTATACCCAGTTTTTCTTTATGCCAATTTTTGAGTATAATCTTTACGACGGTATTTCGGCAGGATTGCGGCTATACAATAAAACAGTATTGCCCAAGGCAGTGCATTATAGTTTGGAACCACAATTCGGTTTTAGATCAAAAACCCTTGTGGGGAGTGCTTCCATAAGCTATACCCAAACTATGGACCAAGGAAATCTGTATGCCATGCGCTATGGTTTTTCCGGAAACTACTATTCCTATGATCGCGGTCTTTTTTACAAACGCTTTACACCCTACATCACTTTCGCTTTCAGAAATGATGATTTAAGAGACAACGAAAAACAATTCATCAACCTTCGGAATGTGAATGTATACAGAGATGAAAACCCCAATGACCCAGACCAAGAGCCCAATTACAGCGTTTTCAACATGCAGTATGTATATTCCAACCCCAATCTTATCAACTATTTTAGGGGCGTTGCTGATTATGAGATTTCCTCAAAATTCAGTAAACTTTCCGTAGATCTAGAATATCGTAAGCTTTTTTTGAGCAACCGCCAATTGAACCTCCGTTTTTTTGCGGGAGTTTTTCTATTTAACGATACGCGCGAAAATGAAGACTTTTTCAGCTTTGCACTGGACCGTCCAAACGATTACCTTTTTGATTATAATTATTACGGAAGAAGCGAAGATTCAGGGCTTTTCAGCCAACAGCTCATCATAGCCGAAGGCGGTTTTAAATCTCAATTGGAACCGGCCTATGCCAATAGTTGGATAACTACCGTGAATGCAAGCACCAATATTTGGAAATGGATTTATGCCTATGGCGATGTAGGTCTTGTTGGGAACAAAGACCGTGGAGTCAATGCTGTTTTTGACAGCGGAATCCGCGTAAGTTTGGTAGCCGATTATTTTGAGGTTTATTTCCCGATCTACTCAAACTTAGGTTTTGAACCAAATCTGCCACATTACGATGAAAAGGTAAGATTCATTATTACTTTAAGCCCGAAGACCTTACTGGGCCTTTTCACACGAAGGTGGTACTAATGATTAAACCAATTTATAATATACTATTTCAACAACTCCACGACTATAAAAATGCAATTACTAAACAACTGGCGCATCATTATACTTCTCTGTCTAACTTTGGGTCTTGCCCCTTTTCTACCTGAACCACACATTTGGGGCAAAATAAAATGGATTGCAGGCGGTGCCGAAGGAATGCAGGGAGCCGACTGGTTTGATGTTTTATTGCACGGTTTTCCATTTATTCTATTGCTTAGGTTGTTGATTATTAACGTAGTTCCCTCAAAAAAAGATTAAACTGAAAATCCATCGGTCTCCAACAACCAGCTGTGGATAACTAAGCATTGCGAAACACCCTCAATTTCGCTATTTTTGCAAAACTAAAATCCATTGAAATGCAGACAGACCCAAAGACCAACGGCGAGATTTCCTTTGACGATTTCAAAGAAACAGTTTTAAACGATTACAAAATAGCTGTAACCAGCCGTGAGTGTAGTCTGTTGGGGCGCCGTGAAGTACTTACCGGAAAAGCAAAGTTTGGAATTTTTGGCGACGGAAAGGAAGTGCCGCAACTAGCTTGGGCAAAGGCGTTTCAAAATGGAGATTGGCGCAGTGGTTACTACCGCGACCAAACCTTTATGATGGCTATTGGCAAACTTACCATCGAGCAGTTTTTTGCAGGGCTCTACGCCCACACAGATTTAAAAGCTGACCCCATGAGCGCCGGCAGACAAATGGGCGGCCACTTTGCAACCCACAGTTTAAACGAGGACGGCAGTTGGAAAAACCTTACCCAACAAAAAAATAGCAGTGCCGATATTTCTCCCACAGCAGGACAAATGCCCCGTTTATTGGGCTTGGCACAGGCTTCCAAAATTTTCAGGAACGTAAATGGCATTGAAAACAAAACCAATTTCTCAATCAATGGTAACGAAGTTGCTTGGGGAACTATAGGAAATGCCAGCACCAGTGAAGGTCTTTTCTGGGAAACCATTAATGCTGCGGGCGTATTGCAAGTTCCAATGGTAATGAGCGTTTGGGACGATGAATACGGAATCTCTGTTCACGCGAAATACCAAACTACCAAAGAGAACATTTCAGAAATATTAAAAGGATTCCAGCGCACCGAAGAAGAAGATGGCTATGAAATTATCCGGGTAAAAGGATGGGATTACCCAGAACTTATTGAGGTTTACAACCGTGCATCAAAAATTGCGCGTGAAGAGCACGTTCCTGTTTTAATTCACGTACAGCAATTAACTCAACCACAGGGCCACAGTACCAGCGGCTCCCACGAACGTTACAAAAGTAAGGAACGCTTGGAATGGGAAGCAAAGTACGATTGCAATCTTAAAATGCGTGAGTGGATGATAGCAAGCGATATTGCAACCGAAGAACAACTTGCTGAAATAGAAAAAGATATTAAAAAGAAGGTGCGCGACGGAAAGAAAGCTGCTTGGGAAGCTTTCGTAGCTCCTCAAAAAAAAGAGCAGGAAGAGGCAGTTTTATTACTGGGGAATTTAGCCGAAAATAGTGCAAACAAAAATTTCATTGTAAAAATAAAGAATGAACTGGCATCTGAAAAAGAGCCTCTACGTAGAAATATCCTCGCTTCAGCACGAAAAGCATTGCGCTATGTAGTGGAGGAAAATTCTTCCGAAAAGAAACAACTTCAGGATTGGATCGAGAATTACTTCGAGACCATTCAACCTAAATACAGCGCCCACCTTTACAGTGAAGCAAAAGAAAATGCCAAGACCATAAAAGAAGTCCTTCCCTTTTACGCAAACGATGCCGAGGAAGTGGATGGAAGGGTAATTATCCGTGATAACTTTGACGCCATTTTCAGTAAACATCCTGAGGTATTAATCTTTGGTGAAGACAGTGGCGAAATTGGCGATGTAAACCAAGGCCTCGAAGGAATGCAGGAAAAATATGGCAAGCTACGTGTAGCCGATGCCGGAATTCGCGAAGCCACCATTCTGGGCCAAGGAATTGGGATGGCAATGCGTGGCCTCCGCCCAATTGCAGAGATTCAATATTTGGATTACATTTTATATTGTCTTCAAATCATGAGTGACGATTTGGTAACCGTTCGTTACAGAACAAACGGCACCCAAAAAGCCCCTTTAATAGTCCGTACCCGTGGCCACAGGCTGGAAGGTATTTGGCACAGTGGCTCGCAGATGGCAGGTTTGATTCATTTATTGCGCGGAATGTATGTTCTAGTACCTCGCAATATGACCAAAGCTGCGGGTTTTTATAATACGTTATTGGAAACAGACGAACCCGCATTAGTTATTGAATGCTTGAACGGGTACCGTTTAAAGGAAAAAATGCCAAACAATCTTGGCGAGTTCAAAACCCCTATCGGCGTTGTGGAAACTATTAAGGAAGGAACCGATATTACTTTGGTTTCCTACGGAAGCACATTGCGTATAGTAGAAGAAGCTGCCAAGGAGCTTCAGCAAGCTGGTATAGATGCCGAAATTATTGACGTACAGTCCCTTCTTCCCTTAGATATCAACCATGACGTGGTAAAAAGTGTAGCAAAGACCAATCGCCTACTAGTTATTGATGAGGATGTGCCAGGAGGTGCTTCAGCTTATATTTTGAACCACATAATGGAAGTGCAGGGTGGTTATAAGTTTATGGATAGCAAACCCCAAACGCTTTCGGCGAAAGACCACCGTCCACCCTATGGCACTGATGGTGATTATTTCAGCAAGCCTTCCGTGGAAGATGTTTATGAAAAGGTTTATGAAATTATGCACGAAGCAAACCCCTCTGAGTTTCCCAAGTTAAGATAACGCTAAAGTCCTGTTATTCTTCCCCTAAGCTCCGTATCTTATAGCATATTTAAAAAAAATATGACTATGAGAAAAATTACTATACTACTATTAAGCTTTTTAATAAGTACAATCACGTATTCGCAAGATGTTAATAATAATGTTCGCTACATACCAGAATCACAAGTTCCACAATCCGTTTTGGACCGTCAGGGAGAATTATTTCCTACCAACTTTGTTTCCGAATGGCAGGTGCAAGAAATGGACGGGATGCAGGATGCGCAAAACATCGGCTATATTGCCAAATTTGAAGAAGACGGCCGTCCGGGTTTTTCGGCTTCCTACCTTCCTAATGGTATTCTGATCTTCAATTCTGAATTTATGCCCAGTGAAATTATTCCCGCAGAGGTTAGGCTGAAGGTAGATAAGGATTATAAAGATTATACCATTCGCCATGCAGACTTTATAACCTTTTACAACCCGAAACGTGAGATCTATATGATAAAACTATTAGATGACATTAATGTTATGTACGCGTTTTATAATACTGCGGGCAATGAAATTCCCAAAGATTCCCTTCCCGCGGAAATTTTATTATTAATGAATTAAAGAAGAATAAATCATTCAATACTATAAATAGATACAATACAATTCAGTGTAAAATCATAAAATATTGCACTTTACCGAATATTCAATAGTTTAAACTATTAATTACCATTTATTCAAGAAATATTTGGAAGTCTGCAATTAATTACTTTAAATTAGCAATTCAATTATAAAAAAATAACAAGTTTATGTCCTTCATCAGTTTAAATAATAATAATAACGAGCTGCCGTAACAAAAACTTGTCGCGATATATAGCCCGTCAGGTTTTTTACCTGGCGGGTTTTTTTTTACATCCCCCTTTGAAGGGAGTGCTGGGAAGAGATGTCAAACAGAGTAACTATTAACCATTAACCAAATAACTTTTCAATTATGTGTGGAATTGTATGTGCATTCAAACTCAAAGAGCCCGCAGAGGCCTTAAGGCTTCAAGTATTGTCAATGGCAAAATGTATCCGTCACCGCGGGCCGGACTGGAGCGGAATTTTTAGTAACGACAAAGCAATTATGGCGCACGAACGCCTTGCTATTGTAGATCCCACTTCCGGCAAGCAACCGCTTTTCAGCAGTGATGGCAACCTCGTTTTAGCAGCCAATGGCGAAATTTATAACCATATGGCACTACGGAAACAATTCAAGGATTATGAATTCCAGACCAAAAGCGACTGCGAGGTAATCCTTCCGTTGTACAAAGAAAAGGGCGCCAGCTTCCTCGATGAAATGAACGGCATTTTCGGCTTTGCACTCTACGATATTGAAAACGACAACTACTTTATTGCCCGCGACCACATGGGCATTATTCCACTATATATCGGTTGGGACCAAAACGGAACCTTTTACGTAGCTTCCGAATTAAAAGCTTTGGAAGGCGTCTGCACAAAAATAGAACTTTTCCCGCCCGGCCATTATCTGGATAGCCGTGAAGGCGAGCTGAAGCGCTGGTACTCCCGCGATTGGATGGACTATGAAAACGTTAAGGACAACGCCACCGAAATCGCCGAGCTTCGCAAGGCATTGGAGGCCGCCGTACACCGCCAATTGATGAGCGATGTACCTTATGGCGTTTTACTTTCAGGCGGGTTGGACAGCAGCATCACTTCTGCAATCGCAAAAAAGTATGCCGAAAAGCGTATTGAAAGCGAAGACACCGAAGGCGCTTGGTATCCACAGCTTCACAGTTTCGCTATCGGACTTGAAGGCAGCCCCGATCTTGCAGCAGCGCAAAAAGTGGCAGATCATTTAAAGACCGTTCACCACGAAATAAAATTTACCATCCAAGAAGGCATAGACGCCATTCGCGATGTGATTTATCATCTTGAAACCTATGATATAACCACCATCCGCGCCAGCACACCTATGTATTTAATGGCCCGCGCTATCAAGGCAATGGGTATAAAAATGGTTCTTTCGGGTGAAGGAGCCGATGAAATTTTTGGCGGCTACCTCTATTTCCACAAAGCCCCCAATGCAGAGGAATTCCACAAGGAAAACGTACGCAAGTTGGACAAACTACATATGTACGACTGTCTCCGCGCCAACAAATCCCTAGCCTCTTGGGGAATTGAAGGCCGTGTACCCTTTCTCGATAAGGAATTTATGGACGTAGCCATGCGCATAAACCCGCAAGACAAAATGATAAACGGCGAACGCATGGAAAAGTGGGTATTGCGAAAAGCCTTTGAAGACATGCTCCCCGAAAGCGTTGCCTGGCGACAAAAGGAACAATTTAGCGATGGTGTGGGCTACAGTTGGATAGACACCCTAAAGGAAATGGTAAACGAAAAAGTAACCGATGAGCAATTGGCAAACGCCAAATACAAGTTTCCCCTCCAAACCCCCACCAGCAAAGAAGAGTTTTATTACCGAAGCATTTTTGCAGAACATTTCCCCAGCGACACCGCTGCACTAAGCGTGCCCAGTGTACCCTCGGTGGCGTGCAGCAGCCCCATTGCATTGCAATGGGATGCCAGCTTTAAGAATATGAACGACCCAAGTGGCCGGGCAGTTAAAAATGTCCATACAGATGCTTATGCAAAATAGTAAGTAGTAAGAAATTAAAAACGCCAGCGAAACACATAGCTGGCGTTTTTTTTTTGCGCTTTCCACAACCTTTCGTTGATAACTTCCTGAAACCTATTCTTTAACAACTTGGGTTTTGGGGTATATTTGAAGGGAAACCATAAAATTTGTTATAAGAATAAAGGCTATATGGTTTTTATCCAAATGTTAGGCAAATTATGAAAAGACCCAAGAAAAATAGCATTGATTTATATATCGATCTGTTGACTGCTAATTTTTCGAAAATCAATAATTTTCACCTTTTACAAGAAACCGAAGAAGGCAAACATCTTTTCGATTTAATAGTAAAAACAAATGCGGATTTAAATAGCTTACAAGGCCTTTTTTTAAATTATTACATTCCAGCAGCAAATAAATCCATCGTTGAGAGTTGGAGTCAAATCTCAAAATCGACATACAAACATTTGTTAAATCTGACGAAGGATGATTTGAAAGATAATCTTTACGAAACAATTAGACTAGGTTACGTAGGTCTATTCCATAAATACGAAGCTTATCTAAAAGCTCTAGTAAAGGCAACAGATTTTTTGTTGCAAGAAATAAATGATATGAGTGATTTATTAAGTATTAAGGATTATTGCAAAAAAGAATTCGGAATTGATATTTACAAATCACACCATCACTTTTATATAACCAGCCGTATAAGTTATATATCTAACTGTATCAAACATTATGATAGCCACCCAATTAAAAAACCTATTCACCAAGATTTTATAAATTCGGATAAATCTAAAAAAATTGAAATTTCAAAGGAATGTTTTAAAGCAGATATTGAAGATATGAAAAAGCACTGTGAACTTTTACTATCCCAAATAATGATTATAGGTTTTAAACAAATATTAGATCACGAATTTTATAAATCAAAGGATGAAAATTTATTAAATAATGATATCAAAGAAAAATACTTGAAAGCATTTGGGAATTTTCAATTAGTATTATCAGATTTTATTAGACCGAAATCATACTTCTCCAGCTAACGCCCCTGTACAACATATACCAAAGACCTAAACCTCACCTCACACACAAAACTTTCATATTTTCACCCCATACTTTCACAAAGCAGCTTCTTACTTTCATATTTAATACAATAACTTTCATAAAATACTTTTATATTTTAAATTTTACATTTATCATTTTAACTTTCTATTTTTATACTTTCATATTATAATATTAAACTTTCATATTTTCTTTTCATCTTTTCAAATTTTCTTTTCATACTTTCAAAAACACCCTTGCAACTTTCCAAATAAAACAATAATTTAGTAAAACAAAACCCAAGCAGTATGATAACACTAAACCTAGAACAAGTATTCAAGGCCCGTGGCATAGACAAAGGCTATTCATTTATGATAAAACACGGCATATCAAGCAGCGCAGCGGGCAACCTACTCTACAGAGCGCCCCGCGGCATCCTCTTAAAACATATAGAAATACTTTGCAAGCACCTAGTCTGCGAACCAAGCGATCTCTTCGCCTACACCCCAGAAAAAAATGAGACCCTAAACGAGAACCACCCCCTACAAAAACTCATCCGCGACCAAGCAGAGGCCAACCTAAAACAAGCCATCAGCAACCTAAGCTACCAAGAGCTCATAGCGATTACAAAAAACATAAACGATCTCAAAAAAGAAGACAAATCACATTAATTTTAAAAAACAGCCTTAAAATAATAATTAAAACTTCCGTATATTTAAGAAAACTAACAAATACAAAGCACTATGGGCATGTTTCACTATTACGAATTCAAAGAATCAGAAGTCTTCATCTTTGATAATTTCCTTGTGAACCAAATCAAGGAAGGTGTTACTGTAATCCCGGCCCACAATGACAAACTGCGCAAAGTGGTGGATGAACATTTTGCAAACAAAAAAATGGTCTATATCTCAAATAGATATTTTAATTACGCAGTAGATCCCCTAACCTATCTCGAAACCTCAAAAATCCACAACCTTGTGGCTATGGCTATAGTGGCTGATACAACAATGGCAAAATCAAATGCCAAACTGGAAAGCATGTTCTATAAAAAGAAATTCGAAATCTTCGATACCCTAAGCGAAGCAATGGCCTGGGTTCAAAAAGAATTGGTAGATAGCGAAATTCCCAAAGAAAGTTAACTTAAAATCGACAACACATGTGAACCCTAAGGCAACCACTTCTTATCAAAATTAGGTTTCCGCTTTTCAAGAAACGCATCCCGCCCCTCTTTCGCTTCGTCCGTCATATAGGCAAGGCGCGTAGCTTCACCCGCAAATACTTGTTGCCCCACCATACCGTCATCGGTAAGGTTCATGGCAAACTTCAGCATCTTAATGGAAGTTGGGCTCTTCGCAAGAATTTCCTGCGCCCATTCAAAAGCGGTGTCTTCCAATTCATCGTGCGGAATCACGGCATTCACCATCCCCATCTCAAAAGCCTCCTGCGCAGAATAATTTCTTCCGAGGAAAAAGATTTCACGAGCCCGCTTCTGCCCTACCATTTTAGCTAAATAAGCACTTCCGTAGCCACCGTCAAAACTGGTAACATCGGCATCGGTCTGTTTAAAAATAGCGTGTTCCTTGCTCGCCAAGGTTAAATCGCAAACCACGTGCAGACTATGTCCGCCACCCACAGCCCAACCCGGGACCACACAAATAACGGCCTTCGGCATAAAACGAATTAACCGTTGTACATCAAGAATATTTAAACGGTGGTAGCCATCATCACCCACATACCCTTGGTGGCCACGCGCTTTCTGGTCGCCACCGCTACAAAAACTAAACACCCCATCTTTCGAGGAAGGTCCTTCGGCAGAAAGCAAAACCACACCAATGGAAGTATCTTCTTGTGCATCGTGAAAAGCATCCAGCAGTTCGGCAGTGGTTTTAGGCCTAAAGGCATTGCGTACATCAGGTCTGTTCAAAGCAATACGGGCCACGCCATTTGCCTTTTTATAGGTTATATCGGTATATTCTTTAGCTGTTTTCCAGTTGGGTGAAGACATAATTATTATTTTAGCGTAAATATATGAAATCAAAATATTAAATAAAGCAATGTCCCGCTCGAGCGCAGTCGAGAGGTCATTCTAACTTGTAACTTAAATAAGGTCTCGACTGCGCTCGACCTGACATAAACAATGAAACATTTACTTTTCTTCTTCATAATACTTTTCACAGTAACACTTTCCGCTCAAGAAGCCTATAAATTTACAACCATTACAGACCTTGAAACTACTCCCGTTATAAGCCAAGGCATAACCGGAACTTGTTGGAGTTTTTCTGCTTCATCATTTTTAGAGTCTGAAATTATTCGTCTTACAGGAAAAAATATTGATTTAAGCGAAATGTACCAGGTGCGAAACACCTACCCGTTAAAAGCTGAAAACTTTATTATGCGCCAAGGAAAAGCGCAGTTCAGTGAAGGTGGCTTAGCGCACGATGTAATGAATTCCGTAGAAAAATATGGTTTGGTACCCGAAGCGGTTTTTGATGGTTTGGATGCTGGAGAAACAACCCATAACCACGCCGAAATGGTTGCAGTTTTAGAAGCAATGCTGAAAACATACGTGGACAATCCCGGAAGAAAACTGAGCAAAAAATGGCGCGCTGCAATTGAAGGGGTACTGGATGCCTATATCGGGAGAAACGTAACCAACTTCACTTACGAAGGGAAACAATACACGCCACAAACCTTTTTGTCAATGACCCAAATACAGCCTGCAGATTACGTGAACCTTACCAGTTTTACCCACGCTCCATTTTATTCAAAATTTATCTTGAACATCCCGGACAATTGGAGCAATGGCAGCTTTTATAACATTCCGTTGGATGAAATGATGGCTACTATTGATAATGCTTTGGAAAACGGCTTTACTGTAGAATTGGACTGCGATGTGAGCGAAAAAACCTTTTCCTCAAAAGATGGCGTAGCGGTTATTCCGCAAGAAACGAAAAATAATATTAAAGCCTTGCAGGGCGTTTACCCAGAAAGAAAAATCACACAGGAATACCGTCAGCAAGAATTTGAAAACTATGATACCACTGACGATCACTTAATGCACATAACCGGAATGCTCCGCGACCAAAACGGAACAAAATATTACAAAGTAAAAAACAGTTGGGGAACAGACGAAACGCGCGTAGCCAACGGCGGATATGTATATTTTAGCGAGGCCTATATGCGCTTAAAGGCAATAAGCATTACGGTTCACCAAGATGCAGTACCTAAAAATACCGCCAAAAGCTTGAGTTTATAATAACCAATCTTTCGCAACGTTTTGAATTTAGATTGGGTTTAAACTTGGCCTAACTTTTGTTACCTTTGTCCTGATGAAAAAATTGCTATTTCTTCTTTTTCTATTTCCACTGATCGCCTCGGCACAGTTGGATTTTGAGTCCAATAAACTAAAATTGGACTTTGTAAACTTGCCAGAAGTTGAAAGTTTAATGAGCACTTCGCTACTACCTTCCAATTCAGGCTTTTCGAAAAAGATTTCAAGCAAGCTTCCTTCATTTAAAATGAATAAAAACAATTATCGGGAACCGGTAAGTATGTATGATGCGATGGCAGCTAGTGAAAACTACGTGAAATCTGACATTCAAATTTCTTTAGACCCTAAAGAATATGGTGTTTATGGCAATAGCAGTTACAATGCTGACGGTTCAACCAAAGTAAAGAATATTGCTTACAAAGACGCTTCCCGTGGTTTTCTTTTTGCCGACTCCTGTCCTCCCTACGGCGTGTGCCCCCGCTGCGCTCCGTACCGTATAAACGGTTATTAATAATTTATGACTTTAGTGTTAAGATATAAATAAAATCAATTTTATTTTATTTAGTTAGGATTCCTTACTATATTTGCTAAAGCAATATTGCTGTTAAACTTAAATCCTTATTAATTATGAAAAAGTCTGTTTTTTATCACGCGGGTTGTCCCGTATGCGTAAACGCCGAAAACGAAATTCTCGAATTGTTGGATCCCGCTACGGTTGAGGTGGTTCATCTTGGTGAGCAAAAATCACAAATTCCACAAGCCGAAAATGCAGGTGTAAAATCCGTTCCAGCATTGGTTACTCCTACTGGTAATGTGTTACACATTAACTATGGCGCCTCTATGGCCGATTTAAAAAATTAATTAACCATAAAGGTTTTCTACTGAAAGCCTTTGTATTTAAATAAACAAAGATGAAAAGATCAATATTTATAATAGCAACACTTTTGCTGGCAACTATTGCCCACTCACAAAATTCAGAATATGGTAATGATGATTTAAAAATTATAAAAGCCGAAGTTACATATCATGCTGGTTTAGATGTCTTAGTTTGGGAAATAACGGTAGCCGGAAATGCAGGCGCCACTACTCCAAGTCCTGCCGGTAAAATGAACGGAGCTCCTGTCTTGGGATATGTTTTCCCTACTTCGTTAAAGTCTACAGATGTTGGGTTCAGTGAAACTGATGGAATTGTAGCCTTGGCCCTTACCTCCCACCCAGATTTTGATGACACTCCACTATGGGACGAGAATATGGATAGTAAATATGACAATGATGGTGTAATCTGGCATCCACATTGGGTTGTTTTGGTTGAAGATAAAAGAGTTGAAGGAGGACTTGCTGTAAAGCAGTTTAAAAAAGACGATTCAACGGTAAAACTGCCACCCACCAACCCTGGAATGCCAATGTATATGGACTCTCCCGGCTATGGGGTCAAGGCAATAAACAATACTATTAAAGTTGTGGTTCCAAAATACAGAATGAACAATCAAACCAGTTTCAATTATGATGGCGTCGCTGCGTATATGCAGGTAAATACTGAAAATATGGACAAGCCAATGCTTGGCGTGTATAAAGTTTACAGTGTAGCTAGCGGTAATTTATCATTACCTTATACCGTTAAAAACAATTGATTATGAAAATAGCAGTTTGGGACACTTATGTGGAAAGACATAATGGATCGCGAATGCATTTCGATATTTTAGTTTGTGAAGAGATGCGGGATGAAAAGCGAATTTATGGTTACGGTAAACAGTATTTAGATAGCAAACCGTTTAAAACTGAAGCATTCAATTCAAAAAGATGTAATTTTTGTCATATTGAAAACGCAACGCCAGAAATAGAAGCAGCAGTCCGCGATAAAGGTTTTTATATTTTGGAAATGGAAAACTGTGCCTAAAAGATTTGAAAAAGTAATTAGGAATACTAACTTTGCCTGTTAGGGTATACCCCCTAACAGGCTTTATTATGGAAAAAAGTGTTTTCGATACTTCCTTTCAGCAAGAAAGTGTGAGCAATAAAATAGTAGTTGGTCTTGAACGGATTTCAGAAGTTTTCCGAACACTTCTTTGGGCCGAAGCAAAAAAATCTGGCGTGAGTCCAATACAGATTCAAATACTAATTTTTATTGCCTATCACAAAAGTTCACTTTGTACAGTTAGTTATCTCGCTAAGGAATTAGATGTTACAAAGCCCACCATCAGTGATGCCGTGAAATCGTTGGAGCAGAAAAAATTAATTTTAAAGGATTATTCAAAAGCCGACAGCCGAAGTTATTTAATAGCTCTCTCGGAAAAGGGAAAAGAATTGGTTACAGTAACCGAAAATTACGCAAATCCGCTAAAAAAACAGTTTGACACTTTTGATGCAGCCCAACTGGAAACTGTTTATGAAACCATTGTAAAGCTTATTTACAATTTGAATAAAGCTGGAATAATCAGCGTGCAGCGGATGTGTTTTGCCTGTAAATTCCACGCAAAACAAGCTGGGGGCGATTATTGCGAATATCTTCAAAAACCATTAAAAACCGAAGCCATTCGCGTTGACTGCCCCGAATTTGAAGAAAAACCTAACTAAATCAGTTCTATTCCGTCCTCTTTAATTACAATCTGCTTGTCTTTATAAAGCGTTCCGATTGCCTTTTTAAAACTCTTCTTGCTCATCCCCAACATATTTTTTATTGTGTCAGGGTCTGATTTGTCGTGAATAGGCAAAAAACCTCCGGCAGCTTCCAATTCTTCCCGAATAAAGTTTGCATTAGGCTCAATGCTTTTATAACCTGGGGTTTGCAGAACGATATCAATCTTATTGTCGGGACGAATTTTTTTAATGAAAGCCTTCATCTTATCCCCAGTGCGAATGTCTTCAAAAATATCTTCAATATAGATCAATCCTTTGTGTAGCCCATTAACTATAACGTTTGCGCCTTTTTCGGTTAAATGCGTAACCAATATATCTACTTCCTGAAAAGGTTCTACGGTCAGGGTTTCATTCTGAAGAAAGTGATTCGTCTTACTGCTGCCCACCAAACGGTTGGTTTTTTCATCAATATATAAATAGACAATGTACCAATTGCCCTTTTTCATAGGGCGGGCCTGCTCCTTAAAAGGAACAAAAAGCTGCTTTTCCAAGCCCCAGTCCATAAAGGCGCCATATTCGGTTACGTCGCTGCAGTGTAGATATCCAAATGTATTTAATTGCAGAAAAGGATCCAGCGTTGTGGCAATAGGTCTTTCTTCGTTGTCAAGGTAAATAAAAACGCTAATCTCATCGCCTATTTCATATTCATCTGGTTTGTATTTATGTGGTAAAAGCACCACGTTTTCATCACCATCACCTAAATATAGACCTGGTTCGGTTTCCCGAAGAATCTCCAAAGTATTGTAATCACCTAATTTTATCATAGTGGCAAAGGTACTGTATTCTTGTCAAAAAAAAATTAGCAACACGTATATACAAATTAAACTTAAAATGTAAATTCACACTGAAAATGGAAAAAATTGCTCCACATAACCTTCCTTCAGGTTTTCAGTTAAAGAAAAAACTGGAAACAGATATTGGCGTTATTTATTTTTATGATACGGTTGTCGTTTTTGAAGCAAAAGAAGGCATTGTTATGTCATATAAAACCGGATTTTCCATTTTGTTGAAAGGCCTTAACTACCTTGGTTCCAAACGCTGGGTGTATATATCAAACCGTGTCCATTCTTACTCTATCAAACCCATGGACTACAAATACCTTAACAAAGTACCTACATTACGCGCCGTGGCAGTTGTGAATTATAGTGAAGTGGGACACACCAATGCAGAACTAGAATCCAAGTTCTGCAAGAAACCATTTCATATGTTCGATAATTTAACGGAAGCCGTTATTTGGGCAAAAGGGTATTTATAAAATAAACTTGAAATAATCCAAAAGCACTTTATCATTTACATTCGAAGGTGTGAAAATTTCCAGCAAAGCAGGCTCTTCCTTTATATTGAAAAATTTTTTTAGTCTTATCGCCAAGTCTTCTTTTGCGTGAATTGTTTCGTATTTAAAACCATACATTTCCGAAAGCTGTTTTGCGCTTAGGTTGTGTTTTGTTTCAAAATATGTATCAAAAAGCTGTGTGTCCTTTTCGCCAGGCAGGATTCTGAAAATACCACCGCCACTATTGTTCACAACTATTACTTTGAAATTTTTTGGGATATAATTATTCCAAAGCGCATTGCTGTCATAGAAAAAACTAAGATCGCCCGTTATGAAAACAGTAGGCAGTTTTGAAGCGTAAGCCGCTCCCACTGCAGTACTCGTGCTTCCGTCTATTCCACTGGTGCCTCTATTGCAGAAAACTTCGGCAGAAGGTGGAATCTCAAAAAGTTGGGCGTAACGAATCGTTGCGCTGTTGCTCAGTTGCAACTGAATATTTTGTGGAAGGTTGTGGAATATTTCACAAAAAACAATAAAATCCGAATAGAGAATTTCGCTTTCGTATGCTTGGTGCCGTTGCAATCTGTATTGTTTTGTTGCAAGCCAATGTTTTTGGTAATCACTTTCAACCGCAGTTGTCTTCGGAAGAAATTTCACAAAGAAATTATTGACAGTAGTTTTGAAATGGTGCGTCAATACAAAATAAGTATCAAAGGCTTTTTTGGTATCTACGTGCCAATGCTGTTTTGGGGGAAAACTGCGCAAAAATGCTTTAATTTTTTTTGAAACCACCATTCCGCCAAAAGTGAGGAGAATATCTGGTTGCAATTCTCTAAAATCTTCGTCCCTTAAGGGCGCGATAAGTTGGTCTATGGCTGTGATGAATCTTTCATTATGAAGGTTGGAAGTGGTTTCGGTCAGTACCAAAACACTTTCATCCTTGGCCAGTTGTTCCACAAAACGCTGTTCCACACTATTTGGAGGTAAAACACCCACTAAAATCATTTTACGTTTGCTTGGGTTCCATTTGGATAAAAAAGGTTCCAAATCTTCCTCTAAAATTTCTCTATCCAAACGTGCCGCTACATTTTGCGGCCAGACCATTTGGTTCTCCGAAGTGTGGTATAGAGGTTCGGAAAAGGGAATGTTTAAATGAACGGGGCCGTTCAGCTCGATTGCCGTATTTAAGGCAACATTTATTTCGGTTTCATTTTTAATCTGAAAGTCATCACCTTCAATGCAATTTGCACTGTAAAGAATGTGGTTTTCAAAAACATTTTCCTGCCTGATAGTCTGCCCATCGCCAATATCTATATAGTTTTTAGGCCTATCTGCCGAAATGACAACTAACGGAATATCGCTGTAAAACGCTTCGACAACCGCGGGATAATAATTGAGCAAAGCCGAGCCAGATGTACACACAACGGCAACGGGTTTTTTTAGTTGTTGCGCAATTCCCAATGCGAAAAAGGCGGCGCAACGCTCATCTACTATGCTAAAACATTTGAAATCTGGATGTTCTCCAAAACTAATGGTAAGTGGGGCATTGCGCGATCCGGGAGAAATAACTATATGGTCTATACCCTTGTCCAAACATAATTGAACAAGCGTTTGTGAGAGAATCTTATTTGAGAATTTCATGCTTCGCAAAGGTACAAAGACGCCGAAAATTATTACAGCATAGGCTGCAATACTTGCAGCATGGTCTGCATTTTATTTTGTGTTTCCTGCCATTCGTCACTCGGTTGCGAACCAATAGTAATGCCACCACCCACAAAAATACGGGCAGTGTTGTTTTCTATTTTCATACAGCGTAGATTTACCATTAGCGAGGCTGTTGCTCCATTTTCTCGTATGGGCCCTAAAAATCCAGTATAAAATTCGCGGTCGTAGCCTTCATTTTCATGGATAAATTCCTTGGCATATTTTTGTGGTGTACCGCAAACGGCCGGTGTAGGATGAAGGGCCGCAGCTATTGTAGTCAGGGTAGCCTTCCCGTTTTTTAGAATTCCAGTTATATCGGTGCGCAAATGCAATAATGATCCTGCTTTATGGGTATGTGGATTGGAAACTTTCAAAACCGAAGTTACACGTTGCAAGCTATTGGTTATAGCATCTGTTACCAATTGCTGTTCATCAAGCTCCTTTGGCCCCCAAACCACCGGTACTTTATCAGTTAAAGGCTGTGTACCCGCCAATGCCATTGTTTTAAAAGAATCCTTTTCTACCTGTACTAAAGTTTCTGGTGTGGCACCGCACCACAGTCCTGTCTGCGGGTGATACCAAATATATCGAAAAGCAGTAGGGTATATTGAGAATAATCGATTTAGAAGTAATTCAACCGAAAAGTCCTTTAAGGGAAATTCCTTAAAGCGGGAAAGAACAATTTTGTAAGCTTTTCTTCTTTTAATCTTTTCAATCGTTTTAGCCACCTTTTCTGAGTATTCTTTTTCTTCCGCAGCATTTTTAGCAATTAGGGTTTTAGCTGCTTCATTATCAGAATTTAATATTTCACTCTCAATTTTTTCGGAAACATTTTCAGGAATAAAAAGCGCATTGCCATCATATTCAAAAGGTGCCAAAACAAAACCGTTCTGAGTCATTTCTGTTATGGTAAAACGTGTTTGATCTTTTTGAAGCAAAGCGAAAACTTTCTCTTCTAGTGGTAAGGAATAAACCACAAAGGGCAAGTTTTCTTTTAGTTGTTTTGAAATTTTTTCGGTCAGTAGGCTAAAGTCCATTATTGGTGTTTGGGTAAGGTAAGGGTGGTGAGTTTTACGAGCGAGACAAGAGCACCGTCTTCGTTCAGTATTTTTATCTGCCAAAGCTGGGTTGTTCTTCCTTTGTGAACAATGTTAGCGTGGGCATAAACATAGCCATCACGGACGCTTTTTACGTGGTTGGCTGCAATTTCAATTCCACGGATTACGATATCTTTGGTATTCAAAAACATAAAAGCCCCAGCACTACCAACACTTTCTGCCAAAGCCACAGAAGCGCCGCCATGCAACACACCATCTGGTTGGTGAACCTTAGGGGTTACAGGCATTCGGGCTACTAAAAAATCTTCGCCTACTTCGGTGAATTCTATCCCCAAGGTTTCCATCAGGGTATTTTGGCACATTTTATTGCACGCTGCCAAAATTTCATCATTGGTGTACTTCATTGTATTGGTTTACATTTGTAAAAATACAAAATTGAAGTTAACAATATGAGTACCCAAAAAGAAGCCGCCTACACCTCTACAAATACCTACCGAACACTCAATAACTTAACCGAAAAGACAAAAAATGTTTGGATGGTTTTCCACGGAATGGGCTATTTGAGTAAATATTTTATTAATTATTTTTCAGAATTGGACGCTGATGAAAATTACATCATTGCTCCCCAAGCCCCTTCAAAATACTATCAGGGAAAAGATTTTAAACACGTGGGTGCCTCTTGGCTCACGCGTGAAAACACCATGACAGAAACCCAAAATATTTTGAATTATGTTGATGCCGTTTATAAAAAAGAATCGATTGAAAGCTTCCCAAATTTAATCGTGATGGGCTATTCTCAAGGGGTTTCCATAGCTACACGGTGGGTGGCGAGCCGAGAGATTCAGTGCAATAAATTGATTCTGCATTCGGGTGGTATACCTGCGGAATTGGAACCTTCAGATTTTGAATTTTTAAGTCCCAATACACAAGTAATCTATCTTTATGGCAATAAGGACCAATACATTACTGAAGCACGGGAAACCGAAGAAAAACTGAAGGGAAACAAACTTTTTCAAGATCGATTAAAAATTGAGGTTTTTGATGGTATTCACGAGGTAAACAGAGAATTATTGCTAAATATTTCAAAATAGCATACTGTTTATTGTGTATTTCATCGAATAATTTTGTGTTTTAGCTTCTTTTGTGTTTCTTTTACTTCGCTTTAACAACCAAATAGCCCCAAACTATGAAAAAGGCAACATTAACCTGCATATGTATGTTTATCGCGTCCATAGTTTTCGCACAGGTAAGCAAACAAGAAAAACAAGTTCTTTTAGATCTTTATACCGCTACCAATGGATTGGAATGGAACAAACAATGGAACGTGGAGCAACCTGTGGAAACTTGGTACGGAGTTACGGTTGAACACAATAAGGTAACTGGCATCAATTTATTGTTCAATAATTTAAATGGTACATTGCCGTCCTCCTTGGGACAATTAAAAAATTTGAAAAAATTGGAGTTGTCGTTTAATCCTATTTCGGGAACCATCCCTGTGGAATTGGGCAATCTGGGACAATTAGAGGTTCTAGCAATAAACGGCACTGCCATTAATGGAAACATTCCGGAGTCTTTGGGCAGGCTTTCTAATTTGAAGCAGCTGCACCTAAGCAGTAACCAATTGAGCGGAACGGTGCCCGAAAGTATCGGAAATCTTAGGCAGATTGAAGTTTTTAATGTGTTTGATAACGATTTGTATGGCGCTTTACCACAATCATTGGCAAGTTGTCCAAATTTGAAGCAGCTTATGGTAGCAGAAAATAATTTTAACAATCCGAGTGATTTTTCAGTGATATTGCTGTCAAATTCTGGAGCAAAAATAGATTTACTCAATAACTCCCCACAAATTGAGCCCGCGCAGTCCATAATAGCTGTAGAACGGGACGAAAATGAAGATTAACACTATTCTATTTCCTCATTTCCAAGCGGCCTATAATGGGCCGCTTATTTTTTAAACACGGTTAAAAACATATATTATCGATAAAAAACATTGTGTTTTTGAAAAATATTAGTAGATTGCCCCCGGTCTTTGAACCAAGTGGCCCCCACCCACTCCAAAGACCTTAAAGCTTAATATTTGGTTAAAAAACAAGCTTTTAAATTGAGCGGCTCTTTTAGAGTCGCTTTTTTTTTCTTTAAAATGGAATGTGTTGTTTTAAAAATCTAAATAAAAATTTAATTATTTTAGATTAGAACTAACATACGTAAAATTCATGGCCATGGTAAAGACAAAAGTCACCGTGCAAAACACGATAAACGCTGCGCCCAAAAAGGTTTGGGAATACTGGAACCAACCCGGGCACATTACTAAATGGAACTTTGCCAGTGACGATTGGCATTGCCCAAAAGCCACAAACGACCTACGTGTAGGCGGAAAACTTTACTCACGAATGGAAGCCAAAGACGGCAGTTTTGGGTTTGGTTTTGAGGGAACTTATTATGAAATAGCACCTCAAAAGAAAATAAGTTATACTCTGGACGACGGCAGAAAAGTAACTACAACTTTTCAAGATTTAGACGAAAAAACTAAAATAACCACCACATTTGACGCAGAAACCGAAAACTCTGTGGAAATGCAACGTGAAGGCTGGCAGGCTATTTTGGACAATTTTAAAAAATACACTGAAAATAATTAAATATCCAGTTTTCACTAAGGACTATCTATCTTCTCTATTAAACCAATAAATTACTATGCCTCCGGTCAAGAACATCAATAGACTATACACCGCAGGTACTATTGCAAAAGCGGAATTATGAAGCAACACTACCGCAATTGTAATCGCGAGCGTACCGTTTTGAATACCCGACTCAATAGCTATGGAGCGTGCTGCCTTTTTTCCCAAACCAAATAATTTTGCCGAAAAATAACCCAGTACCATGGTGGCCACATTTAAAACCAATGCAGCAATTCCTGCCTTTTCAAAAAAGGAAACAAAGTTGGTTCTTTCCTTAATGACTAAGCCAACAATAATCAACCCCAAAACTACGCCCGAAGCAATACGCACGGGCTTTGCCATGTTATCTGCAAAATGCGGACGATACTTGCGCACCCACATTCCTATTATAATAGGTATGACTACTATTACAAAAATTTGAACTATAGTTGAAAGTACGTTGAGTTCAACCACTTGCCCCACCCCTAAGAAATATTCCAGGGCAAAATTCACAATAAACGGAATCGTTAAAATGGTTATCAAGCTACTGAAGGCCGTAAGCGTTACCGAAAGCGCCAAATCTGCCTTTGCCAAATGCGAAATTAAATTTGATGTAGGTCCGCCGGGACAGGCCGCCAAAATCATAACCCCTATCGCTATTTCGGACTGCATGGGGAATAGCCACGTAATTCCCAGACCAATGAGCGGTAACAGCATCAATTGATTGGTCAACCCAATAAAAATAGCTTTCGGATAGCGAAATATTCTTTTAAAATCGGCCATGTGCAAGCTAAGTCCCATTCCCAGCATAATAATGATAAGCGCCCCGGCAAGGATGATGGTAGAAATAGTATCCATACATTTTTATTTTAAGGAAAGATAATCAAATTGTCTTAAGAAAGAATAGTCAAGCCGCAACTTCAATATGTTGCGATTTTGAATTATAAGTAACGTTTAATGAATATAGTGTCTGTTCAAATGAAATGTTTAAAAAAGAATAAATAAATTATATATAAGTCGCTAAAATTCACTACTTTAAACACTCCAAATCTTCTCCTCAGCATTATAGTCTGTATTTAACCATAAACTATATATTATGAAAAATTATGCATTTGCCTTACTGTGCGCATTTATGGTCTTCGCGTGCGAAAAAGAAGGGGAACCAGACCAAATAAAGAAGCAGCAACTACAGCAACAGTATCAAAACGGAGCTGAGAGAGCTAGAAAAGTGGATGTATGCCATAATGGACACATTATTAATGTAAGTACTAATGCCGCTAAAGCTCACAAGGCACACGGTGACGCTATAGATTTAGATGGCGATGGGTATTTTGATCAAGAAAATTCATGTTCAAACTTAATAGATTGTAATGATAAAGATCGTGATGTACAAGGTACATTTGATTGGTCAGGAAGTGGAGTTGATACAAATGGAAACGTCTATAATTTGTTGGTACAAATGGCTTGCGACTTTTCCGTCGGTACAGTGGATTATGAATATTGTATTGGATCCCTCACCTTGGTTTCACAGGTTGGTAACACGTTTACCTATTCCGAAACTGTAACCACAGGCTGTGTGGATAACTGTATAGTAACGTTGGTAGTAAACAGTAATGGATCACTTAATTTTACCGAAGATTGTGGTACTAGTGGAATATTGACCGCTCATTTACCTAGCAATTAAAATACATTCATTTTGTAAAGAAAAAAACCGCAATCCAAAGGTTGCGGTTTTCACATTAATCTATTTCTAAAAACTTATTTTACTTCTTCAAAATCTACGTCCTCAACGTCGCTGTTTTCAGCGCCGCCGCTTGTGCTTCCCTGCTCTGCTCCTGCTCCGGCATCACCGGTTGGGGCACCCTGCTGGTCTGCCTGGGCTTTGTACATTTCTTCTGAAGCAACTTTCCAAGCTTCGTTAATCTTATCCAAAGCTGGCTGAATATTGCTCACCTCTTTGGTTTCGTAAGCTTTCTTCAACTCTTCCAAAGCTTCCTCAATTGGCTTTTTCTTATCATCAGATAATTTATCGCCAAACTCTTTCAGTTGTTTTTCAGTCTGGAAAATCATTGCATCTGCTTCGTTCAGTTTTTCAACTTTTTCCTTCGCAGCCTTATCGCTTTCGGCATTTGCCTCGGCATCGGCCTTCATCTTTTTGATTTCCTCTTCGGTCAAGCCGGAAGAAGCCTCAATACGGATATCCTGCGTTTTGTTGGTAGCCTTGTCGGTAGCGCTTACTTTAATGATACCGTTGGCATCAATATCGAACGTCACCTCAATTTGTGGCACCCCGCGCTGTGCTGGTGGAATTCCGTCTAAGTGGAAACGACCGATTGTTTTGTTGTCGTTCGCCATTGGGCGCTCCCCTTGCAATACGTGGATTTCAACACTGGGCTGATTGTCGGCCGCAGTAGAGAATACCTGACTTTTCTTGGTAGGAATGGTAGTGTTGGCCTCAATCAATTTGGTCATTACACCACCCATAGTTTCAATACCAAGTGAAAGTGGAGTTACATCAAGAAGAAGTACATCTTTCACATCTCCGGTCAATACACCACCTTGAATTGCGGCACCAACAGCTACAACTTCATCTGGGTTTACTCCTTTGTGTGGTTTTTTTCCGAAGAATTTTTCAACGGCTTCCTGCACTGCAGGAATACGGGTAGAACCCCCAACAAGAATTACTTCATCTATATCGCTCTTGCTCAAACCAGCAGCTTTCATTGCTTTTTCACAAGGCTCGATAGTTCTTTTCACAAGTGGCTCAATCAGTTGCTCAAACTTTGCGCGTGTCAACGTTTTTACCAAGTGCTTTGGTCCGCTGGCAGTAGCCGTAATGTAAGGCAAATTGATTTCGGTTTGTGTTGAGGAAGACAATTCAATTTTTGCTTTTTCAGCAGCTTCCTTTAAACGCTGGAGCGCCATTGGATCTTTCTTCAAATCAAAATCTTCTTCTTTTTTGAATTCATCAGCCAACCAATTGATAATTTTTTGGTCAACATCATCACCACCCAAGTGGGTATCACCATCAGTAGCCAATACTTCAAAAACGCCGTCCCCCAATTCTAGGATACTAACGTCATGCGTACCACCACCAAAGTCAAATACCACTACTTTTTGGTCGGTTCCCTTTTTATCAAGACCGTACGCTAGAGCTGCCGCAGTGGGTTCGTTGATAATACGTTCCACTTTAAGACCGGCAATTTCACCGGCTTCCTTGGTTGCGTGGCGCTGGCTATCGTTAAAATATGCAGGAACGGTAATTACCGCACGGGTAACATCTTGTCCTAAATAATCCTCGGCGGTCTTCTTCATTTTCTGAAGAATCATTGCACTCAGTTCCTGTGGGGTGTACATACGGCCGTCAATTTCTACACGGGCGGTATCATTGTCACCTTTTACCACTTTATAAGCTGCGTGTTCCGCTTCAGATTTTGATTCGGAATATTTGTTCCCCATAAAACGTTTTATGGAGCTAATGGTCTTTGTAGGGTTTGTAACTGCCTGACGTTTTGCAGGGTCACCAACCTTAATTTCGCCACCTTCCACAAATGCAATTACGGAAGGAGTTGTTCTTTTTCCTTCGGCGTTAGGAATAACCGTTGGCTCGCTACCTTCCATCACGGCAACGCAGGAGTTGGTTGTACCTAAGTCGATTCCAATTATTTTACTCATATCTATTGTGTTATATATTTAGTTAATTCAATTTTTATTTTACGGAGTGTATAAGTCAATGATTATGCCAGCGGAAGGATTATGACAGGATGGCAGAATTTCGAAACAAGAATTATTTAGTATTTTTATTTTCGACAAAAATTGAACCTTTTTGAAAAATTTACATAATACCAAGAGCCCTATAATAGTAGGTATTGCAAGCGGTCTATATCCTTTTCTTTATAACTATTATTCAAATTTTACGCTGGTTGATTCTCTAGCCCAGCTATTGTTTTTTATCGCTTTCTTTTTAGTGATCCCTATCATTATCAATTTTTTATTAAAAATTTTTTCGAAAAAAATAACATTCGCTGCTAAACATTATGACTTACTGTTGACCTTCTCAAATGTGGTAGGTTTTGCCGCGCTCCTTACTTATAGTATTATTGGACCGGTGAAGAAGATAATTCTTTTAGTCATGATACTTATGTTTGGGTTTTCCTTTCTTTTAAAAAAGCATCTAAACAAAGTAATTATTCTTGAATATATACTCGCATTGATTGTAGCAATCCAATTGGCTGTTTATGTTGGGAATAATATTAATCTTTCTTCGGGATGGAAACAACTGCCAGATAATATTTCAGAAGTTACCTTTAAGAAAAGGCCAAATGTTTATATTATTCAGCCAGATGGTTATGCCAATGCCAATACCTTAAAAAGTGAGCCTTACCATATTGACAATAGTAACTTTGAAAGTTTTCTAATCGAAAAAGATTTTAAGATTTATCCCAATTTCCGAAGTAATTATACCAACACAATTACCTCCAATAGTTCCATGTTTGCGATGAAACATCATTATTATAAAAATCCGAAAGGCAACACAAAGGAAGCCTATGAGTTACGAAAAAGTATAGCCAGCAATAATGTCGTGGTATCTGTCTTTAACAAAAACAACTACAAAACATCGCTGATCATTGAATCTCCATATATTATTGTCAATAGGCCAACGTTAGGTTATGATTATTGCTCCATTCCATATAAAGAACTTTCATTTTTATCACGAGGGTTTGACATGGCCTTGAATAGCCTTGATGAAATGAAAAAAGCTATTAAAGAAAATAGAATTCAAGCTAACTTTTATTTTATTGAAAAAATTCTTCCGGGCCATATTTCCGTCACAAAAAACCAATCCAAGGGCAAAGAGGAAGAAAGAAAAGTGTATGTTGAAAATTTTGAAAAAGCAAATCTTTGGTTGCGCGAGATGATTGCCCTAATAACCAAAAATGATCCCTCAGCGCTTGTAGTAATAGTCGCTGACCACGGAGGGTATGTGGGTTTAAACTACACGAGCGAACGTCATAAAAAAATAACTGACCCTAAGCTTATAAACTCAATATTTGCTTCCACGCTTGCCATAAAATGGCCCGACAATGAAACCCCGAGGTTTGATGATAAACTGAAGACAAATGTAAACCTGTTTAGGGTGTTGTTTTCATACCTAGCAGAAGACAAAACTTATCTCAATAATTTTGAGAAGGATGAAAGTTTTTTAATTGTGGATGAAGATGCCCCGTTTGGAGTTTATAAAGTAATTGATGAAAACGGAAAAGTTGATTTTAAAAAAGTTGATTTTTGAGTTTCAACTCTCTCCCCAACTTTTAACAATTCTTTCCACTGCGTAGTGTAGCGCGGGCTTCGTTCTTTTTTAATGAGTTCCCATTCAATAACTCGTGTGCCCACCAAACCTGAAGAAATAGTTGCTTTTCCAAATTTCCGGTTGATGGCATCAAAGGTTTCTATAAGTTTTAAGTTATTTAATTTAGAAGGTTGGTGAAACAGATTTCCCTGCACATAATCCTGCGGAATAATTCCCGTAAGGTTCACCCCTACTTTTTTGTAGCGATAACCGGGTTTATAAATTTCTACCAACGCTTTTCGGGCAGCGGAAATAAGGTTGAAGGTGTCGTTCGTAGGAATATCCAAAGTTACCGTTCGGCTATCGGAATATTGCTTGTCCACATTACTGTGATAATTGGTAATGATAAAAACCTGAACATAGGTAGCGCAGGATTTTTGGGCGCGAAGCATCTCGCTCACTTCGCTTATGTAATAGGCGCAGGCTTCCTCAATACGTTCTAAATCGGGCAATTTTATACCGAAAGATTTTGCGGTACCAATTCCTTTTTTGGGCGGCGGTTGCATTACGAATTCATGGCACGGCTCGCCTCTTAGTTCGCGCCATGTACGTTCACCTACCACGGTCATTTCCTTTCGCACCCATTGCAACGGAAGTTGGGTGAACTGAAAAGCATTAAAAACCCCTATATTTTTCAACCGTTCTGCGTGCTTTCTGCCGATACCCCAAACATCACCTATTTTGCACCATTTAAGCGCTTCTATTCTTTTTTCTTCGGAATCGATTACAAAAACGTGGTTGTTGTCAGGAATTTTCTTCGACATTCGGTTTGCCAGCTTTGCCAGCACTTTTGTTGGCGCAATCCCCACACCTACTGGTAACCCCGTATTTTTTGAAATGGTTTCTTTAATTAAATGCCCATGATCGTTCAGCAAAATATTTTTCATCCCAGATAAATCTGCAAACGCTTCGTCAATACTATATACTTCCACATTTGGAGAAAACGTCCCGAGTATGTTCATCACCCGCTGCGACATTTCGCCATAAAGCGTATAATTTGAAGAAAAAAAGTTCACTTTGTGGGCAATCAGTTGATCCTTAATTTTAAAAACGGGCTCAAACATAGGGATGTCCGTAATCGCCTTCGCTTCTTTGTTTGCGGCAATCACGCAGCCATCGTTATTACTCAAAACCACAACGGGTTTTCCCAAAAGGTCGGGACGAAAAACCTGCTCGCAGCAGGCGTAAAAGCTGTTGCAATCTACCAAGGCAATCATCGGGCGTAATGGATTATGTAAGTGATTATTCCCCAAACGGTGAATTCTTCTTCCGAAAAACCAAAAGGAATGCACTTTATCTTAAATTCCCCTTCTTGGATTATTAACGCCAAATCATCAAAATTTCGGGATAACGACCTATCGATAATCAAAACATCCCTATCAAGAATATTGTGTTCCTTAAATCCATTGCCATCTACCCGCACAAAAAAAGTTGCATCACGATTGACCACCAATTCTTGGTTTAGATCAATAGTGGGTTCCAAATAATGTGTTGCGGGACTTGCAAAACCAGTCTGTTTTGAAACACCCGGCTCGTGCCTGCTTTTTACTTTTGTGAGTTTTCCTGAAGTGAAAATTTCCATAGTCCAAAAATAGGAATATTTCCTACTTAATGGAATATTTCCAGTATAAATTATGAACAATTCCTCACTTCCCTTTAGCAAGATCCCTTAAAATTTCTTAGGTTTGAATTAAGAATAAATTTATGGAAAGTATCAGTGTTTTTGACATGTTGAAGATAGGAGTTGGCCCATCCAGCTCCCATACCTTGGGGCCTTGGCGTGCCGCGTTACGGTGGATTGGTGAACTGCAAGAGAAAAAGCAATTTGAAGACGTAGCAGAAATTTCGGTGGATTTGTACGGCTCCCTTTCGCTCACGGGAAAAGGGCACGCAACCGATATTGCAGTAATGCTTGGCCTTTCAGGCTTTGACCCTGTAACTTTTCCTATTGAAAACATTGAAAAAGAAATTGATTTTATCAATTCTGAAAATAAGTTAAAACTGAACGGCGAAAAGGAAGTACCATTTTTTCCGAAACAAAACATAATCTTCAACCGGAAGTTTTTAGAATTTCACCCCAACGGAATGACTTTTAGGGCCACGTTGAAAGATGGTTCCAAAAAATCTTCTTCTTTTTATTCAATAGGCGGCGGTTTTACCGTAAAAAAAGAGCGAAAGCGTAAAAAAATAAAACTGGCAAAATTTGCGCAATTTCCCTTCCCTATTGAGAAAGGAACAGAACTTTTGGCATACTGCAAGGCTGAAGGCAAAAGCATTTCTGAAATTGTTCTTGAAAATGAAAAATCACTTAGAAGTGAAGCCGAAATAAACGACGGCTTAAAGAAAATTTGGAATGTAATGCTGGATTCCATGTACGTTGGCGCGCACACCGAAGGTACGTTGCCCGGTGGATTGAATGTAACCCGCCGTGCTTTTGAGATGAACAAGAACCTTATTGGCAATCATAAATACTCAAATGCCGAAGAATGGATTGGCGCAATACGAAACACGGAAGTAAAGTTCCGCCAGATTTTAAAATGGGTTTCGTGTTTTGCCCTCGCGGTGAACGAAGTAAATGCATCGTTGGGCCGTGTGGTTACAGCACCAACCAACGGAAGCGCGGGCGTAATTCCTGCCGTGATGATGTACTATATGGTGATTGAAAACCACGATGCCAATTTTGAGGATGTTCGTAAATTTTTGCTTACCGCAGGTGAAATTGGAAGTATTTTCAAAAAAGGTTCTACCATTTCTGCTGCTATGGGTGGTTGTCAGGCAGAAATCGGTGTTTCTTCTTCAATGGCTGCGGGAGCTTTGTGCGAGCTGATGGGCGGAACACCGGAACAATGCTTAATGGCTAGTGAAATTGCAATGGAACATCATTTGGGAATGACCTGCGACCCTATTGCCGGTTTGGTGCAAATTCCCTGTATTGAACGTAATGCAATGGGTGCCATAAAAGCAATAAATGCCTGTGAAATGGCCTTGGATAGCGATCCCTCCAAAGCAAAAGTACCGCTCGATAAAGTAATCGCTACAATGTGGGAAACTGCAAAGGATATGACTTCCAAATATAAAGAAACGAGCGAGGGAGGTTTGGCAGTACAAGTAAATATTAGTGATTGCTAAAATTTTATATACAACCTTCCTTTCTTCGGGAATCGATTAAATGAATTATTTTCCAACCCTCATCAAACTTTGCAAGGGTGAAACTATTGGCTCCACAATGTAAGAAAGTTTCGTTTAACCAAAATTCATAAGGTGTCCAAACGTGCGCAAGGTTTCCGTCAATCTCAACTTTATAATCCAGTAAACGCTCGTCCCATTTTTGATCAACTGGGCGATTGGCTATAGTACTTAAAAATCCGTTCGGGTCATCACTATTCAATTTATGCTGACCCCTTTTATCTGTGTAAGCCGTCTGCATTATCATTTCATCGGCCATTACAGATTTCATTAAAAGGGTATCTCCTTTATGAAATCCTTCAAAAAAAATATTGACGACTTTGTGCGCATCTGCTTCCGAAAACTGGTTTTGTGCAAATGTTGAAGTAAAAACCATGCTTGCAAAAATGATAACCAATAACTTCATAGTTGTTATTTAATGAGTGTACACCAAAATTAGTACTTTTACCCACCAATTTGTTACAGTTATGAGTACAGCCAAAAAAGAGTACAAACGTATTACCACCAAAACTTTGGTGGACATGAAAAAGAAAGGTGAGAAAATCTCAATGCTTACGGCCTACGATTTTACAATGGCCAAGATCGTGGACAGCGCCGGAATAGATGTTATTCTGGTGGGCGATTCGGCTTCAAATGTAATGGCTGGCCATGAAACAACTTTGCCCATTACATTAGATCAAATGATTTATCATGCAGCTTCTGTGGTTCGCGCTATCGAACGCAGTTTGGTTGTGGTTGATTTACCTTTCGGAAGTTACCAAAGCGATCCAAAAGAGGCATTGCGTTCAGCAATCAGAATTATGAAGGAAAGTGGCGGTCACGCTGTAAAGCTTGAAGGCGGGAAAGAAATAAAGGAATCCATAAAACGAATTCTAAATGCCGGAATACCCGTAATGGGCCATTTGGGTTTAACGCCGCAATCAATTTATAAATTTGGAACCTATACCGTTCGCGCCAAAGAAGAAGAGGAAGCTGAAAAACTAATTTCTGACGCATTATTGCTTGAAAAGGCAGGTTGTTTTGCTGTGGTTTTGGAAAAAGTTCCCGCCAAGCTGGCAAAAGAAGTGGCCGAAAGAATAAGCATTCCCGTAATAGGCATTGGAGCTGGAAATGGTGTTGATGGACAGGTTTTGGTAACTCACGATATGCTTGGGATGACCCACGAATTCAACCCACGTTTTTTAAGAAGGTACCTCGATTTATATACTGAAATGAAAAATGCCTTCAGCCAGTATAGCGCTGATGTAAAAAGTGGCAATTTTCCAAATGATAGTGAACAATATTAAAATCTGATTTTTAGATTCTTAGATAATTTTCCTTTTAGAAAAATCAAACAATCAAACATACATAGTACCAAAGACAATCTTCAAGTTCTGTTTGAAGACAATCATCTAATCGTCGTAAATAAGCGTCCGGGAGATATTGTACAGGGCGACAAAACTGGAGATGCCCCCCTTTTGGAAGTTGTAAAGGAATACATTGCCGAAAAATACAATAAACCCGGAGCTGTTTTTTTAGGAGTTGTTCACAGATTAGACCGTCCCACGAGTGGAGTCGTAGTGTTTGCGAGAACTTCTAAAGCATTGGCACGTTTGAATAAAATGTTTTCCAAAAGGGAAACGGAGAAAATATATTGGGCAATAGTGAAAAATCCTCCCCCCAAATTGGAGGATACGTTAATGCATTTCTTAAAAAGAAATTCAAAACAGAACAAATCATACGCTCATATTAAAGAAGTACCGGACAGCAAAAAAGCAATACTCCATTATAAACTTCTGAAAAAACTTGACAATTATTATTTACTGGAAATAACTTTGGAAACTGGCAGGCACCATCAAATTCGGTCACAGCTATCGGCTATTGGGTGCGCCATAAAGGGAGACTTGAAATATGGTTTTGACAGAAGTAATTCAGATGGCAGTATTCATCTTCACGCTAAAAGATTGACTTTGACCCATCCCGTTCAAAAAGAAGAAATTTGTATAGAAGCTACCCCTCCAGTTGATGCCGTATGGAATGCCTGTAATTAAAGCTGAATTAAGTTTCTTTTCAAAGCAAAAATAACAAGCCCTACTCTATTTTTTATTTTAAGTCGTTTGAACAAATCCTGACGGTACCCGTCAATAGTCTTTGGGCTCAAATCCATCATAACGGCTATTTCCTTATAGGTCAACTCAGAACAAGCTAATTTTATAAAAGTAAGTTCGTTTTCCTTAAAGTCGAAAATTCTTCCTTCCTCATCGGGAGTTAGGGAATGCAGCAAGGTTTCAGATACCTTTTGGGAGTGATAATATCCTTTTTCGCTCAACTCTTTAAGGGCTGTGTTCAAAATTTCGGGGTGTATGTCTTTCAGCAAATATCCTTTTACCCCTCTACGCAACATTTTAAGGATTGTGTGTTCATCATCCTGCATGGAAAGTGCCAACACTTTTATTTCAGGATGGTGCCGCGTGAGCCATTCTGCCGTTTCAAAACCGTCCATCACGGGCATATTTATGTCCAAAAGTATTATCTCTGGCAAAACATTACTGTCCTCAATTTTTTCCTGGAGGTGTAATCCATTTTTAGCGTGAAATATAACTTGGAAGTGCGGAAATGAATTGATAAGTTTTTCCAATGAACGTGCAAAAAGAGAGTGGTCGTCCACTATACCAACTGTATGATTTGTTTCTGGTCTCATTTTGTGCTTTTATAGGGATAACTTAAGTATAATTGAGTGCCTTTTCCTATTTCGGAAACGATTTTGTATTCTGCATTTATCAATTCTGCCCTGCTCTTCATAGTTTCCATACCTGAGCTGTCAGTTTTCAAAGAGGTATCGAAGCCAATTCCATCGTCATTTGCTGAAATATCCAGCGTTTTTTCTTTATATTCTAAATGTACGAATAATTTTGAAGCTCGGGCGTGTTTCAATACATTAGAAAGAAATTCCTGCAGAATCCGGAAAATGATAATTTCGCTCGCGCTATTTATAGGAATTATGTCGCCAGTTATTTTTAGGGAGGCGTCGAGATAGCCCAAACGCTTAAATCGGTCAAGCTCCACGTTCAGCGAAGCAAGTAGCCCATTTTTTAGAACCACATCGTTATTGAGCACCTTGGATAGGGAACGTATTTCCTGAACGGATTCTTGCACTATGCCCTTTGTTTCCTGAATTTGTCCATGGTAAGTTTCCGGAGCGGAATTCAACAATACATTAAGCTGGATATTGGCCACGGAAAGCAATTGGCCCACATTATCGTGCAGCTCCCAAGCGATGTTCTTTAGGGTTTGTTCTTGTATCTCTATTTGTGAATCTGCTAATTCGCGTTGGTAACGTTTTTCTGCTTCATAACGTTCCTTTAAAAATTTGTTTTTTCGGCGCTGAAAAGCAACAACGAAAACAATTGCAAAGACCGCAAAAAACAACAGTACAGCAATAAAATAAACTATTAAAAGCTTTTCTTGGGGTAGTAGGGGTTCTCTGTCCGATAGCATATTAAAAATCCAGCAATGTAGATGGAATACAACAAATAGTTAGTCCCAAAGATAACCTGTTTATATAGATTCACAAACCCAGGGTCAATAGTATTGCTGTAATAAGAACTATATATAAAAAATGGAGTGGTACATAGATGAAAAAGCAACGCTCCTACTGATATATAAAATGGAAGGCTTTTTTGTACTTGCAGGATTTGATCACTTTTCAACAATTCCAAATAATAAAATGCAATACTTAAGAAAACAAACAAAGTCCCGAGAATATTGGTTATAGGCATAAACTTAATGAAGAAATCCCCTGAAAACACTATTTCCAAAATACTGAATATCAAAAAAACTATTGAAACCCTATTAATAATAGTTACTGATTTTTTAGCCGATAAATACCACTTAAAATAGTTTACGTAGAACAAATAACTAATTACTGTATAAATATTCGCCCACCAATAATTTGATTCAAAAGGGGTTCCCTTTAAAAAATACAAAAAACCATTCTCAACAAAATATGCGTACCAACCAAAAATCTCAGAACACACAGTAATACCTAAAAACCAAACCAGGTATAAAGTTGGTTTGGATTTATTTTTTTGATAATAAATAAGCCCGGTTAGAAATGCTAAAAATTCTACTAGGTGTACAAAGAAAAGTGCTAACACTATTAATAGTTTTTTGGAGGAAATCCACCAATACTGTTGTTTAAAGGCTCTAAACTATAATCATTTGCCACTCCTTGAGTAGTGCCCAATGTAGGAGCCAAAAAGACCGTAGCTTTATCAGAGGTTGCGTTATCATACGCTCCAAAATAAATACGAATTCCTGGATTCATACTTCCGGAACCAGCTTTCACATAGGCCAGAAACTCTTCAAGCTCTGCAACGCTAAACAAAAATTCACGAGTATCTCCCGATCCCATGGCACGTTCAATATCAACAGCGCGTGTTGCTACCCAGTTATCCTGTAATTGCCTTGCTGCGGCAACAGTAATACAATTTGATGGTTTTGACATAATTAAATTGGTTTTAAGGTTAATTGGCAGCAATGTAGTAAAAACAATCAAAAAAGTGCTTTTTGTAACGAATAAACAGGGAAAATCCCCTTTCCGTATAGGATTTTTCCTATAACCAAACAGGGGTTTTCCCTATGAAAAATACAGTGAAAACCCCCTTGAAAATTCAGGTAAAATCCTGTTGTATAGACTTTTATGTTTCAATACATTTGGGTTTAGAAGAACAACCAACTGATTCCTTGCAAAATGATTTACGAAACGCTAGAAATAGTAAAAGATCAAGTTTCAAAATATTTGGAGCAAAAAACTACGGATGCAAATCTGGTGGTTCTGGAAAATGTTTCAAAACATGAGGATCCCGACATAAATACTATGAACGATAAAGTGGTGCTTTCGCTTTTAAACATTGAAGAGGAAATCTCACTAAAAAACAATCCAAATATCAAAGTTAAAAACGGGGAAACTATTTACAAAAATGCACCAGTAAACCTAAATGTTTTTGCACTCTTCTCGGCAAATAGAAATACATATACGCGCTCGCTAACCGCTATTTCCGTTATTATAGAATTTTTTCAATCAAAAAAAATATTTACACAAGTAAACACTCCATTGAATCCGGCCATTCCCGCATTGGAAAATATAAAAGAGTTTCGTTTTATTTCAGAACTCTACACGCCAACTTTTGAGCAACTAAATTATATATGGGGCACTTTGGGCGGAAAAGCCCTGCCCAGCGTACTCTACAAAATAAGCATAGTAAAAATTGAAAGCGATGCCCTTCTTGAAAAAGGCACTCCTATCACGGAAGTTTCCGGAATTCTAAACAACATAACTTAATGAGCTTCACTACAACATATCGCAAACTGTTCAGTGTAAACATATACCATCATTATTTTTTGGATGATGGCAATGTGGCTTTTGACAGTAGCCCGGTATTGAAAGAAGCGCAGCTTGTCAATTATAATTTTGAGGATTTCTGTAAAATTATTCCTTCCGAAAAAACCCAGGAACTCTTTAAGGGAAACAAGCTCGTTTTTAAAACAACTTCAAACGGCTTTACCATTTTTTCAAGGGCAGAAGAAACGGCTCCAAATTCGGGAACATATAAGCCAATGGTAAACCTTTCGCAAACTACGGTATTTGATTTTTTGATTTATGTGAACGATGCACTCTTTGAAAATTATTCAACTGTGAATTCAAAACCTCTTATTCCCTACTATCTCTCGAACAAAAAACCTGTTACAGAGGGCGTTTCCTTTAACTATTTAGATTTGGAAACTATTACTCTGCCAATTGAAGATTTCACAATAAACCAAGCAAGTTATGGTGAAATACGAACAAATCTTTCCGAAAAAGAAAAGATTGGACTCTTCGGAATCATTTCATTGGAAATGGCGGGAGACAACACTGTTCCCTTCGACGGCAACGCACGGAATATTCTAAACGCAAACGGAACCATTCCCGCTTTCCCAAAAACCTTCAAACTTCAATTAAAAAACCGAAGCACCATCTGGAACTACCGCGATGCTTCAACCAATACACTCCTCCACTCTACAGATCCCACAACACTTCCGTTGGCCAAAAACGGAATTGTAGGGTACAGTTTTAACGGCCAAGAAAGACCTTCCGCGTTCCCATCCCGACTCATATTTGAAAAGGACGGTGGCGGAAATATCATAAAAACCATTTCAGAAATATATATTAATCAATAACAGAAACTATGGCAACTACGTACAAAACACCCGGGGTCTATGTGGAGGAAATATCGAAGTTTCCGCCATCAGTGGCACAAGTGGAAACAGCAATTCCGGCCTTTATTGGCTACACACAAATTAGTGACACTACCGTTCGCAACAAACCGAAACGTATTGTTTCGCTGCTGGAATACGAAACCTATTTTGGAAAGGCACAAAACGAGGCAAATATTACAGTGACAATCAACGATACTATAAACAGCGGGCCACCGGTTCAGCTTTTGGACCAAAAGTTTAGCGTGGCGCTGGGAACCACCAGTCCATACGTAATGTATTATGCCATGCGCATGTATTTTGACAATGGCGGGGGGCCTTGCTACATCTGTTCCGTGGGTGATTATACTAGCGGCACTGTAAATCAGCCTTTGCTTTCGGCAGGTTTGGACGAACTGGAAAAATTTGACGAACCCACACTATATGTATTTCCAGATGCTATGGCCGTTTCCACAGCCTCAAGTTACTATTCGCTTATTAATAGGGCTTTAATGCAATCACAAAAACTGAAAGATCGTTTTGTTATTATTGATGCATTCGCAAATAATAGTGATAACATTCGCAACACAGCTTCCTTGGGCAATGGTGTTGATTTATTAAAATATGGGGCTGCCTATCACCCTTTCCTAAGTACTGCTTATAGCTACGCATATGATGATGCAGCCGTTACATTGGCGCATAATGTAACAGATGAAACAAATATTACTTCAGCAGGCGCTTATGATACTAAAGCATTAAGTGAACTCGCCGATAGTGGTGATACCGATTTCAACTTAATACTCTATAACAAAATAAAGACGGAACTGGAAAAACAGTACGTTACGCTTCCGCCAAGTAGCGCAATGGCTGGAATCTTTGCGCGCGTAGACAGTAATCGCGGTGTTTGGAAAGCACCCGCTAATGAATCTGTAAGTGCTGCTGTAGAGCCAACCATCAAAATAACCCACGAGGCACAACAGGATTTGAACATTCACACCTCGGGAAAATCTATAAATGCACTTCGATCCTTCACTGGAAAAGGCATTCTCGTCTGGGGTGCACGCACCCTTGCCGGTAATGACAATGAGTGGAAGTACGTACCCGTACGTCGTTTTTTCAATATGGTTGAAGAATCTGTTGAAAAGGCTACGGCACAATTTGTTTTTGAACCGAACGATGCAAACACTTGGGTAAAAGTACGCGCGATGATAGAGAATTTCTTAATTCTTCAATGGCGCGCCGGTGCCTTAGCTGGGGCAAAACCAGAGCAGGCCTTTTACGTTCGCGTAGGCTTGGGTGAGACCATGACCGCAGATGATATTTTGAACGGAATTATGAATATCGAAATAGGAATGGCTGCAGTTCGTCCAGCAGAATTCATCGTATTGAAATTCTCACACAAAATGCAGGAAGCGTAGTCTTAGTTGGTAGTTTTCAGTAGCAGTGAGCAGTTATTTCAAACGGAACACAAAACACTTAACATTTAACCATTAACATTTAACACATAGCAAAATGGCAAATACATATCCATTAGTAAAGTTTCATTTCTCAGTAGACTGGGGAGGAACAAACATAGGTTTTACCGAAGTCAGCGGACTGGACGTTGAAACCGAAATGATCGAGTACCGCCACGGTGCCAGCCCGGAATACAGCAAAATAAAAATGCCGGGGATGCAAAAATACAGCAATATCACATTGAAGCGTGGTTCGTTTGCTAACGATAACGAATTCTATCAATGGTGGAATACCGTAAGCCTTAATAAAATTGAGCGTCGCGACATTACCATTTCATTGTTGAACGAGGAACACGCACCCGTAATAGTATGGAAAGTTAAAAATGCCTTTCCCATTAAGGTGCAGTCAACCGATCTGAAAGGCGACGGCAACGAAACTGCTATTGAAACTTTGGAAATTGCCCACGAAGGTTTAACCATTCAAAACGGTGATTAATGAATAATCCGTACCCTCCCGTAAGCTTCCATTTTAAGGTGGAATTTAACGGAATTTCCTCACAGGATAAAGACGTTCAGTTCCAATCTGTTTCAGGGCTTTCCGTAGATATTGAAACCGAAGAATTTGCCGAAGGAGGCGAAAACAGGTTCAAACATAAGTTTCCGGTACGATCCAAATTTCCAAACCTTGTTTTAAAACGTGGTATGGTAACCGACTCACAGCTCATAAAATGGTGTCGCGACGCTATTGAAAGTTTTGACTTCGCGCCTGTGGATCTAACCGTGAAACTGCTGAACGAAAACCACGAACCCTTGGTAACCTGGAATGTAGTTCATGCCTACCCTATAAAATGGGATGTTGCGGAACTAAATGCCGAACAAAGCAAAGTAACGATTGAAACCATAGAGTTAGCGTACAACTATTTTACACTCGTATAAAATGCCCATAGAAATTAAAGAACTTCACATAAAAATAAATGTGAACGGTACTGAGCAAACCAATGCCTCTCCTGATAAACAATCGGGAGGCAAAATGGATACTATTGTAAAAACTTGTGTTGAAGAAATAATGCGAATTGAAGAACGCAAAAATGAACGGTAATGAAAGGAGAACTCAAAAAACTGAAAATCATAGCCTACCGCGATAATAAATTTACGCAAATCGTGGGCGATGGCGTATTTTCATCTTTGTTGAATCCCGAAAAATATGCTTTCAAATACAAAATAGAATACACCGAGGCCCAAGGTCAGGGTACCAGTGCAACACAACCCAAGTTTGTACGCTCGGTACCTGAAGGTTTAAACCTTGAGTTTCTCTTTGATAGAACCGGAATCATAAAAGGAAATAGTGATGACTTAGGTATCGGCATTGTTGCGGACATTGAAAGATTTAAAAGAATTGTGTTTGATTACAATGGCGATGAACACAAACCAAACTATTTAATGATAGGTTGGGGTACACTTCTTTTCAAAGGGATCCTAGCCGAAATGTCCATTGAATACAAACTTTTTTCACCGGAGGGTGTGCCATTGAGGGCCGTTGTAACAGCAAGCTTCAAAGGGGTGGTAGAAGATAGTTTGAGAGTAGCGCGCGAAAACAACAACTCGCCAGATTTAACACATGTACGCATTGTGAAAGATGGCGATACACTTCCGCTTATGACTTTCAAAATATATGGCGATTCAAAATATTACCTGCAGGTAGCTGCGGCCAATAATCTTACAAATTTCAGAAGGTTACAACCCGGACAACAAATCATTTTTCCACCAATTGAAAAAGTATCTTAAATATGAACAACAGCAGAACCATAGAAACCGTGCGTAGCTCAGATTTGGTCACCTTCAAAATATTGATTGAAGGCACAGAACTTTCTGCTGTTCATCAAGTAAAAAATATTTCGGTTGAAAAGGAAATTAACCGTATTCCCTTTGCTCAGGTCGTCTTTTTAGATGGCGAAGCTGCATCACAAAATTTTAATTTAAGCAATGAAGATTTATTGGTTCCCGGAAAAGATATTGAAATAAAGGCAGGTTATCATAACGATGAAGAAACCATTTTTAAAGGAATTATCATAAAACATAGTATTAAGATTAGGGAGAATAATTCTGTTTTGATTGTAGAATGTAGAGATGAAGCCGTGAAAATGACCATCGGTAGAAAAAGTAATTTTTACTACGAAAGCAAAGACAGCGATATTATCGAGGAAATAATTGGGAAATATTCTCTCGAAAATGAGATAGAATATACATCATTTATAAACAAAGAAATGGTGCAATATCGCGCTTCCGATTGGGATTTTATAATGACGCGTGCTCAGTTGAACGGACAAATCTGTACCGTTGATGACGGAAAAATAAAAATTTCCAAACCAGATCTTTCCCAAGCTGAAATAGAAACAGTTGCTTTCGGTTCTACTTTATTGGATTTTGACGCCGAAATGGATGCGCGAAATCAATTTAACTCAATTACTGCTTACGGCTGGAATCCCTCCGAACAGGAAATTATTGACGCTGAAGCCAATGATCCCGGAATTTCCCTTAACGGAAATATTTCAGTTTCAGATTTAGCTGAAGTAATAAATCTCGAAAATCTGGAATTAAAACACGGCGGCAATTACAATTCAACACAATTACAAAATTGGAGTGATGCAAAAAATCTTTTTCAGCAGCTTTCAAAAACTCGCGGAAGGGTAAAATTTCAAGGAATTCCGACAGTAAAACCTGGAACCATGCTGAAATTGGAAGGCGTTGGAGTTCGCTTTAATGGAAAAATATTTATCAGCTCCGTACGCCATGAAATTGTTAATGGAAATTGGACCGTTGACGCCGAATTCGGGATGAACCCAAAATGGTTCAGCGAAACCTATGATGTTTCAGAATTGCCTGCTGCTGGTATTATTCCTGCGGTTAGTGGTTTGCAAGTTGGGGTTGTTTCACAATTGGAATCGGATCCTGACGGCGAGGACAGAATTTTAGTAAAAATACCAATAATTGACAAAGACGAACAAGGCATTTGGACACGTATAGCAACCTTGGATGCGGGAAATAACCGAGGATCATTTTTTCTTCCTGAAATTGGAGACGAAGTAATTGTAGGTTTCGTAAACGATGATCCAAACCACGCCGTAATTCTCGGAATGCTTCACAGCAGCGCAAAACCTGCTCCATTGACAGCTTCCGACGACAATCACGAAAAAGGATTTGTAACCCGAAGCGAACTGAAATTGATTTTCAACGATGAGAAAAAATCAATCATCATTGAAACTCCGGGAGGTAAAAAAGTAACCATCGATGAAGATGCGGGTGTTATAAAAATTGAGGATGACAATAGAAATATAATAACAATGGGTAACGGCGGAATTGCAATGGAAAGTGGAAAGGATTTCAGCATAAAAGCAACCGGCGATTGCAACATTGAAGCGATGAACGTAAATGTAAAAGCCAATGCCCAATTCAAAGCCCAAGGCAACGCTGGCGCGGAAGTTTCAACAAGCGCCATCGCAGTTTTGAAAGGATCTTTGGTTCAAATAAATTAGCCCCCTAATCCCCCAAAGGGGACTTTTTGAAACTTCCTGCAAGATTCAAATCTTGTAGTTTTTATAAAAAAAATAAATGAATTTAAAACAAACAATTAACTAATAACTATTAACCATAAACCAACTTATGCCTCCAGCAGCCAGAATAAACGATATGCACATCTGCCCGATGACAAACCCAAACGGAAGTCCACATGTTGGTGGACCAATCCTTCCAGCGGGAGAACCAACCGTTTTAATTAGCGGAATGCCCGCGGCAAGAGTTGGAGATATGGCGACATGCGCAGGACCGCCGGATTCAATCATTATGGGTTCGTCATCTGTATTGATTGGCGGAATGCCAGCGGCCCGTTTGGGAGACAGCACAGCACACGGTGGAAGCATTGTTTTGGGAGAATTTACGGTCTTGATTGGTGGGTAACGCACTTCGACTGCGCTCAGTGTAATAAGTGTTAGATGACGGATGTCGAATGACGAAAATAAATAATAGAAATAGAAAATAATTAATATGAATACATCAGAAATATTTTTAGGTGAAGGATGGAGTTTTCCACCCCATTTTGACAAAAAAACCGGTGAATTGGTAATAACCGCAGGCGTAGCCGATATCAATAAAAGCCTTGAGATTCTTTTGTCTACACGTTTGGGCGAGCGAATTATGCTTCCAGATTATGGTTGCAATTTGGAAGAACTTTTGTTCCAACCACTTGATGTTACCCTGAAAACCTATATAAAAGAATTGATTGAAACAGCAATCCTCTATTACGAACCTAGGATCACCGCACAAAAAATATCGCTGGACACAACTAACGAACTAAACGGCGAAATTTTGATAAACATCGAATACATTGTCCGTATTACAAATTCACGGGCAAATATGGTATTTCCATTCTATAAAACCGAAGGAACTGAAGTATAAAAACAATGTCAAAAAACTGTGAAAATAAATTCCTGATAAACCATAAGGGCACCGAACAAACCCAAAGGTCAATCAGCGCCATGCTTCCAGAAAATTTGAAGTTGAACGATTTTTCAACGGAAGACTGGATGAAATTTGCTTACAATTTTGCTTCGGAAGTGAACTATTTTTCAGTTGAAAACGCTACAGTGCCATCGGGAAATTGGGAATCATTTCTTATCGAAAAGGATAAAATAAAAAGTTTTCTTTCTGAAGCTGAAAATTCCAATAACCTCTCCCCGCACCTCACCCTTTTTGTGTGTTTTCTGAAATTGCTTGAAATTTCCAATTCACATTTTAATACGCTTACCAAAAGACATCTCGATTTCTATTACAACGAAATTCTTCAAATTGATAAAAAAGCTCCGGTCGCAGATAGTGTTCATCTTATTTTTGAATTGGCCAAGAATTTTTCTACATCTAAAGTAGATGAACACACGCTACTGGAAGCTGGAAAGGATACTTTCGGAAAACGCATTCAATACACAACCGACAAAGAAGTAGTTGTAAACAAGGTACAGGTTGCTGCTTTAAAAAGTGTTTACCATCATAGAAATGCCAATAATTTAAATCCGGATGAATTCAACGGACTATTTGCTGCACCTGTGGTAAATTCCGCAGACGGCAAAGGCGAACCTTTTAAAGCCGACGGAAATTGGTTGCCCTTTGGTTACCCAACCCATTTTAAACCTTCAATTCCTTTGGAAACCCCAAACCTTGGATTTGCAATTGCAGCACCGACCTTGAATTTGACCGAAGGAGAACGCGTAATCCAAGTTATTTTCAATCTTGAAAAATCAATTCCAATTTTCAATATTTCACAGCTAATTGATTGTATCGACGTTTTTGCAACTGGCGAAAAAGGCTGGCTGGGGCCGTTTAAAATTTCGGCTTCAACAAAGGGTTTTACTTCGGTTGTTGGAAATAAAACAGTTCAATTTTGTTTGAAAATTGATAAAACGGAAAAGGCAATTGTTCCGTATAACCAAGAAATCCACAAAGAAAATTTCGAAACCGAACAACCAGTATTTCGATTTCTGCTGAAAACGAAACAACCCGAATTCAGCGGTTACCAACTTTATACCGAATTACTTCAGAAAAAAGTGAAAAAGGCAACCGTGAAAGTATCGGTTTCCGAAGCTGAAAATCTGCAACTGAAAAATGATTTCGGAACTCTTGCGGCAAATAAGCCCTTTTTTCCTTTCGGAACCCAGCCTATGGAACGCTCCGCTTTCTATATTGACTATCCCGAAATGTTCAGCAAAAAGTGGAACACAGTTTCACTTCACGCCTCGTGGCTGAATACTCCGTCCGATTTCAAACAACATTACATTGCATACAGAAAAGACGATAGCAATTTCAACCTTTCGCCAAATCTGTACTTTCAGACGCTTTATTTCAATTTTAATACGGTAACCAAAAAATATGCAAAACCTGCTGGGCTTACTTTCAATCCAACCTCAAGCCCGAGCAATCTTTACGTAACCGGAAACGATTATTTTAAGGCGAAAGTTTCCGTTGAAAACAATGAAAATTTGGTAACCGTAAACGGTGCCTTTCCGCTTTTTACCAAAAATGGGGAACTTTTCGAAAGCAATCTTTCCATCAATAATGCAAATTACACAACTGGGAAAAACGGGCCGATAAAACTATCGTTGAACCAATCGTTTTTGCACGCACTGTTCCCAAAGGTTTATGCGCTCGCGCTTTCCACGGAAGAAGATACCGTGCTTCCCAACGAACCGTACACCCCAATTATTGAAAAAATTGAACTAAGCTACACCGCGAGCCAAGAAGTGGAATTTGGTGTTTCGCAAACCGCAAATCTTGAAAAGATACAATTGTTCCACGAGCATCCATTTGGGCAGGCTCAAAATTCCGAAACTTTGTTACCCACCTATTGTGTGGGCGGTGAACTTTACATAGGCCTTGAAAATACCGAAGCGTTGCAGCAAGTGCAGCTTTTGTTTCAATTATTGGAAGGGACAGAAAATCCTTTGGCAGAACCTTTTTCTTCTTCGGAAAAAATTTCTTGGTCTGTTCTTTCAAACAATTCTTGGATGGAACTTACAAGCGATTATTTGTTGGGAAATACGACGGATAATTTCTTAAAAACAGGAATTGTAACCATCACAATTCCGCGCGAAGCTACCGAAAACAATACGTTGTTGCCTTCGGGAATGGTTTGGCTGCGCGCAAAAAGTCCAAAGAGCTTCGATGCGGTTTGTAGGTTTATAAACGTCCACGCACAGGTTATTACGGCAACTTTCGTAAACAATGGCAATGAACTTTCGCACCTTAATAACGGTCTACCTGCCGAAACCATCAGCAAACTTACCGAGCGCGATTCCGCAATAAAAAGTGTTTTGCAACCCTACAATTCCTTCGGCGGAAAACCCGAGGAAAGCGATGAAAGCTACTATCGCCGCGTGAGCGAACGGATTCGCCATCGCGACCGCGCCATTTCACTGTGGGATTACGAACATTTAATTCTTGAAAAATTCCCGGAAGTCTATAAAATGAAATGCTTAAACCACACCAAAGACAATGATTTTCACGCACCCGGAAATGTTGCGATAGTTGTGATTCCCGATATTAAAAACAACAATGCCTTCGATATTTTTCAGCCGCGGCTGAGTACTGCAAAACGAAATGAAATTCAGAATTGCATCAACGAACTGAACACGTTTTTTGTTTCCGCGGAAATTATAAACCCCGATTACGAAGAGGTTGAGGTTACGCTCGGCGTGAAATTCAACAATGGTTTTGATGAGAATTTTTATACGAAACAAATTGAGGAAGACATCAAAAAATACCTTTCCCCTTGGGCGTATTCGGAAACCTCAGTACTGAATTTTGGTGTTGCCTTCCACAAAAACAAACTCATTTCCTATTTGGAAAACCGGCCGTACGTTGACTTTTTGGACGATGTGAGTGTGAAGCACAGAACCTCTGAAACTTCAGCATACGTGGAAAAAACGAACATAATTCCATCGAGTCCGAAAGCAATTTTGGTCTCGGCAAAAAAGCATTTTATAACCGCCGTGCAATCAAAATGCAGTGAACAAACCCCTAAAAAACCAACCGTATGTCTTCCGTAAAAACATACAGCACCATCGAGAAGGACACTTCCACTCAGGACGACCTTGACTTCGAATTCCTTAGAAAAAAGGGAATCGAATACATTGAGGCTTTGGGTAGCGGTCTGTGGACGGACTACAACGCCCACGACCCGGGAATCACGACTTTGGAGGTTTTGTGCTACGCGATTACCGATTTGGGCGCGCGGCTTTCCCTTCCGTTGGAGAATATTTTGGCAGAGGAAAACAACCCGAGTTTTTTGAATGAGCAATTTCTGACCGCTGAAAACGCACTGCCCATAAAACCAGTAACCGCGCTGGATTACCGAAAATTGTTTATCGACATTGAGGGCGTGAAAAATGCCTGGCTGAAAAAGCACGAAAAGAAAATATATGCCAACTGCAAGGAAAACAAACTTTCCTACAAACCTTTCGAAATAAAGGAAAAGTATAAAAAGGAATTTGTTTTAAACGGATTGTACGATGTTTTGGTGGAATTGGACGAACTGGATTCTGAAATTTTCAATACCGAAGCGAAGCGAAACAAAGAAATAAAAAGGCTGAAAGAAGAGGTTAGAACGATTTATCACGCACACCGAAATCTTTGCGAAGATGTAATTGAAATTGAGGAAGTTGAAAACCATCCCGTTGCCGTTTGCGCCATTTTGGAACTGAAACCCGAAGCCGATGAGGACAAAGTGCATGCCGAGATTTTATACACCATTGACGAATATCTGTCGCCTTCCCTCCGCTTCTACTCTTTAAAGGAAATGCTTGAAAAAGGCTATGCGCCCGATGAAATCTTTAACGGTCCATTATTAAATAACGGATTTATTGATACTGCTGAATTGCGCAAAACAGAACTTCGAAAAGAGGTGCGATTGACCGATTTGATTGATTTGATTCAAAAAATTGAAGGCGTTGATGTTATCCGTGACATCACTATTAATAATTGCGATGGCAAGCCCGAAACCAAAAAAATCTGGAATCTCTGCATTCCCGCAGGAAAAAAGCCGAAACGCTGCGATAAAAGTTCGTTCAGCTATTACAAAGGATTTCTTCCGTTGAACATTAACAAAAAAGCGGTAGCCGATTATTTGGAAACGATTTATGATGAAATCGAAGCCAATATTCTCGACACAGCTTCGCAGAAAAAATCGTTGGAACTGCCCGTTGGACGGTTTTCCGATGTTGGCAATTACAGTACGATACAAAACGATTTTCCTGAAGTTTACGGTGTTGGGGAATTGGGCGTAAAAAGCACGGCAACCATTGCAGACCGCGCAAAAGTGAAACAACTGAAAGGATATCTGCTCTTTTTTGACCAGATTTTCGCAAGCTATTTTGCGCATCTAAAAAACGTAAAGGATATTTTTTCAATCAACGGAGAGCTTGACAAAAGTTATTTCACGCAGATGGTTGACAATGTAAAAGACCTTTCGGAATTGGTCTCTGCCAATTATTCATCCGATTCAACCATAACGGATATTTTGTTCTCCGACCTTGACAATAAAGTTGCCCGCAGAAATCAAATTCTCGATCATTTGCTTTCCCGTTTTGCGGAAGGTTTCAGCGAGTACGCTTTTTTGATGAAACAACTCTACGGCAGCAATACCGACGCTGCGGTTATCAAAACCAAGGAAGGTTTTCTTCAGCAATATGGGATGATTGGCTGTGAACGTCCGCTGAGTTTCAATTATTTTGAACAGGAAGCCGAAAATTTGTGGGATACCGGGAATGTTTCGGCATTTCAAAAACGCATCGCGCTTTTGAGTGGCAACCCAAATTATTTCCGAAGAAATTTCTCTGACGACCCGTTGGAAATTTACGAGGAAATCGACACCGACGGCATCATTGAATACCGTTTCCGTTTCCGAAGCAAAAACAAGGAAATCCTTTCTTCCTCCAGCAAGCATTACCACAATTTGGCTTCGCTTTACAAGGAAATTTTAAATGTAAAAAATTACGGCCGCTTTGCTGAAAACTATGAGATAAAAGTGAATACCGCCGGAAAGTTTTACTTCAACCTTACCAATCCGAACATTCCCGATACAACCGATGAAGGCCACGTGATTGCCCGAAGGATTTCGAGTTTTTCAACTCAATCGGCCGCCGAAAATGCAATTGCCAAAACCGTTGAATTTGTAAACACGCTCGATTTCAACGAAGGAATGTATGTTATTGAACACATTCTACTTCGTCCCGATGTTACAAAAGACATTGCTCCCGAGAATACCTTTTTACCAATCTGTACAGACAATTGCGAGGGTTGCGAAGGCATTGACCCCTACTCTTTCCGGGTTTCCATTGTTTTGCCGGGATGGACGGAACGCTACAGCAATGTGGATTTCCGAAGGTTTTTGGAAGAACTGATTCAAAAGGAATTGCCTTCGCATATTATGGCTAAAATCTGTTGGATTGGTTACCCAAAAAGTTACGATACCAAAGGCGAGGAAAATGAAATGGTGGAATTGGAAGAAGCTTACAAAGCTTGGCTATTGGCAAAAACCGATATGGGCCAAAAACAACCGACCACAAAACTGAAAAGGCTCATCAAAATAATGAGTACGCTGCATACCATTTACACGCAGGGAACGCTTCACGATTGTGATGATGACGAAGAACAACAAGATATTATCCTGGGCAGGACCAACCTGGGCAAACTTTAAAATACCAAAGTTATGGGCACTAAATTAATGGAAATTACTCCACAGTACCGCTCCTTCGTGGACGACCAAGTACTGACCTCCGGGCAGTTGAACGAATTTATAGAATATTTTGAGGACCAAGACCGCTTAACGCGCGTATGCCTTGTGGGCATTGGCGTGGCCTGTGGTTTTAAGGTTTCCGTGAATAATCAAAACTCACTTGTAACCATCACGCAGGGTTGCGGCGTTACGACCGATGGTGATTTGCTGAAACTTCAAAAAAGTATTAAAAACTCTTCTGATACCTCTATTGTCTTGGAAAGCATCAAGTATTCGCATTTTCGCGATTTTGAAGATGATAAGGCTAAGTACAAACACTTCAGAAACGGCAATGCAACTATCGATTTGTGGGAATTGATTCCACAGGAAAAGGTTGATTTGGAAGCGGGACATCTTCCAATTAATTCACAATTGCTCAATGAAAAAGTTGTCGTACTGTATTTGGAAAGTTTTCCGAAAGAAGCAGATATCTGTACCACCACAAATTGCGACAATCAAGGGCAGCTAAATATCCAAAATCTTCGGGTGTTATTGATTGACCGGGAAGATGTTGAAAATATCGTAAATGCAAAGGATGCCATTTTTACGAAGCACAACGTTTACGAGGCATTTACAAACCTTCCGCTAACGGCTGTTCCGAAGGTAATTTTAAACGATAGTAATGCAACTTCATATACAAAATTGACCGCTGCTTTTAAAGCTGCAATTACAACTTCAAAAAACGGTTTGCACTCCGCGTTTCAGCAATTGTTCCAAGGTTTTTCCGACGTTTTGGATATAAAGGACGGAACGTCGAACACGATGTTGAACCAGATAAATAATTTGGATGATTTCAATACCAATGAAAAGGTTCAATACCGCTATGATTTGGTACGCGATTTAAGCGATACCTATAATGAACTGGCAGAGATTCTTTTAAAACTGAAAACCGAATGTTGCCCAAATATTGAGGCATTTCCGAAGCATTTGTTGCTGGGCGCACTTGCTTCCGAAGAAATTTATCCCGAATTGCGCCACGATTTTTACCATTCACCCACAAACAATGAATACGCCAAATATCTAAAAACGGCGAAAAGTTTGGTTCAGCGATTGGTTTTGGTTTTGGACAATTTCAATCTTTCCGATGAAAGACAGATTGCCATTACGCCTTCAAAAACCTGCGGAAAATTGGGCGAAAAAGCCATTCCCGTTTATTACGAAGTTGATGCTGAAATGCTCACCGCTTGGGATTTCAACAAAACCGAAAATTACAAACAGCGGTTCAACGTAAGCTTTCACAAAGAAAATCTCGCGCCGAACAGTTGGGTGCAAAATCCATTACAATTTGAGTTGGATTGCAACGATTTTTACAGGATTGAAGGACATTTTGGTCATCCCGCGCAGGACAGCCGCAATGCAATAAATAATTTGAAGAATGACTACGCTTTGGATTTTGACTGTTTGCTTTTTGATATTCAAAAAGATGCGCAGGCTTTTACTTCTTTTTTAAGGGAAAACCCTTCAATTGCCCATAAAGCGGGAGTTCCCAAAGGCGGAACCTTCGTGTTGGTTTCCAAAAAGGAAAATGTGGTGGCCGATTTTTGTATTTCGAATAAAGTCAGCACTGCTTCGGACGGTTGCTGCTCTTTGATGGAATGTACCTATCCGTGGATCAGCTCGCTAAAATATATGAACAACCTTTCACGAAGTTTGAAAGGAACGCAGAGCCGCAATAAACCGATGCCGCAAAATTATGTGCTGCAGGTTATTGAATACAGGATTAACGGCGAACCGCTAATTAATAGAACGACTACAATTACAATTCCTTTAAAGGAAATATTCTTGAGAAGGATACACGCAGTGACCGAAGCGTTAAATAAAAAATTTGACAAAGGTGTGGTTTTCGACTTTAATGAAAGTCAGAAAAGGCTGGTCATTACGCGTGCGAAAGAAGACACTTTCACCATTCGTCTGCGGGAGATTTCACAGGCGAACAATAATGCCATTTATACATACAGCAACAACGGAATGTTCCGGAACAATCGAATTTTTAGACCCGATGCCATGCGCTGCCGTAATTTGAGAAGTTACCGCGAGGCCTTCTATCAAAAACTGCACGCACAGATTGCACCAGTAAATAAAGATGATGATTACGGAACTTATGATGAAAAATGGGCAAAATGGAGCAAACTCACTGAGCGATTGGTTACCAATCCTATAATAATTGAAGCAGGATTGACCCGAATGGTTACCTCTTCAGCACAGCTGCCACAAGAAATTAGAACCATAATCGGGAACTTAAAACGCGATTTGAACCAGGCGGCTGGAACTGGCGTCAATCTACAGTTCCGATTAGACGGCGATTGGGTAAACGGCACTTGGGTGAACAAATTTATGCTCGACCACCACAGACGAAACAAGAAAAACACCCACGATGATATTGTGCTGTTCGTGAACCTGCGGAAATATCTTCACAATGAAACAGGAGTTACAAAGCTGTCCATTTACATCACAAATTTTGAATACTCAAGCGTTTTGGACGCCGCAATGGCAAAATACAAAACCGTGGCCGATTTCTATTTTGGAACGCCAACGGGCGAAAATGCGATAAGTATATGAGAAGTTTGGCTGAAAATAGCGCAAAAAAAGAAGGGTATCAGTCGGTAAAATTGTACAATCCGAATGATACCCTTATGGGTCTAAACACTAAAGAACTAGCACTACAAGTAAGACAAAAGACCGACGAAAGTAAACCTAACGAACGAACTAAAGTACAAACTATAAAAGAACTTGAACTAAAATATACACAACCCAGTAATTCATCTCTGAATCGAACCATAAATATAAGTCTAAAAAACTAAACCACAAATGGTTGCGCGAAAAAATATCATAAAAAAAGTGCAAATTGGGGTAAATACCCCTTCGCTTGCCCATGGTATGCAGCTAAAAGATGGATTGGGCGATTTTTTTAAGGAAGAAATCCTTCCGGAAATGGACAGCTATTTCAATTCACTTCAAAAAAACACTTCAAAAATTATTCGAATTGAAAATATTTCCTTGGTAATCTCGATTAAAGAAAAGGATTCTTTGAAAGACCTCAAAATATTAATTATCAAAGAATTAAAAAGAACGATTAATAAAGAAAATATTTTAAGCCCGGAGTGGAATGATTTTAAAACCACGTCGCCTGCACAAAACGAGGCCGAAGCATTTCTTCATTTTCTAAAAACAGGAACACTGCCGTGGTGGTTTGAGCAAAAGCCAAATATATGGAAAGGTTTTTTTGAGGAAACAATTTCCAAAAGTGAAACATTAAAAGCACTGAAAAACCTTCTTTCAAAAGCAACGATTCGGAAGCGATTGATTTATCAATTTGATAATAACCAGTTGTTCAAAATTGTAAATACAATCTTAGAAAAAACCGAAACAGGTCATTTGAAATACAAAGTTTCCCAAAAATTCAGAAACCAATTTTGGGAAGCTGTGGTTTTATATTCAATTCGAAAAAGCGCGAAAGAAGTTGAAAAAATATTCCGAAATATTCCTTCCGAGGAAGTTTCGAAATTGCGACAAATTTCAAAGGAAAGTTTCGGTTCAGATATTTCTTTGAGCACAAAAAATCTTCAAAAGGAAACGGTTGAAACTGAAGTTTCCCTTAAAACCGAAAAGAAGCAAAAAGAGATAGATACTACTACATCTATAGAAGAGACTGAAACAAATAAAGATGGTATTTTGGTACAAAATGCAGGATTGATTTTACTGCATCCCTTCCTAAAAATGTTTTTTGAAAAAATGGATTTTCTTTCGGAAAAGACTATCAAACCTGAAAAAATGGATGAAGCTATCCACGCACTCCACTATTTGGCAACGGGAAATGAACAGGCGTATGAGTACGAACTTGTTTTTGAAAAATTTCTTTGTAATGTTCCTCTTCACCACCCAATTAACCGTCATATTTTGCTGACAAAGGAGCAAAAAATGGCCTGTGAGATATTGCTGGAGGCCGTGCTTGGCCATTGGACGGCGCTGAAAAGCAATTCCACCGCAATTCTTCAAAACGAATTTTTGCAACGGGAAGGCAAACTCACGGTTTCAGCAGAAAAACAACAGCTTTATATTCAACGCAAAACCCAGGATATTCTATTGGACAAACTGCCGTGGAATGTGCATTTGATCAAAATTCCGTGGAAGGAAAAAATCCTGTTTGTAGATTGGTAAAATTATGAGAGCTTTTTCAATAAATAGCGCCCAAAACGGAAAACCAAATTCCTTGCAGCCCACAAAAGGCAATACGCCCTTTTTTGCGGCACAGGCCAAGCTATCTGTGGGAAAAGCCGACGATGCTTATGAAAAAGAAGCCGATTCCGTAGCCGATAAAGTGGTGCAGCGAATGGAAAATGGTGCCTTCCGTGCTTCGAAAACTTTTTTTCCACCAGCAACAATTCAGAAAAAAACCGACGAAGAAAATACGGAAATCCAACAAAAGCCGCTTTCCGATTCCATAACCCCGTTGGTCCAATTAAAGAGCGTTGAAGACGAACAAATCCAAGAAAAATGTGAGGAATGTGAAAAGGAGGCCGCTATTTCAAAAGCCTCTGAAGAAGATGGGATTTCCAAAATCCAAAAAAAATGTGAAGCCTGCGAACAGAAAGAAGAAAACATTCAAAAAAAATCCTCCAAAAGCAGCGCTGCTTCAACTTCAAGTATTGAAAATACTTTAAAAAGTACAAAAGGCAGTGGCACTCCCCTTCCCAAAAATTCAAAAGCACAATTGGAGAAAAGTTTTGGGGCAGATTTCGGCAATGTACGCATTCACAACAATAGTACCTCCGTACAAATGAGCCGCGCTTTGGGAGCGCAGGCTTTTACAAATGGCAACGATATTTATTTCAATTCCGGAAAATTCAATCCTTCCACAAAATCTGGAAAACACTTATTGGCACATGAGCTTACGCACGTAATTCAGCAAAATAAGGGCATTCATAATAATATTCAGCGGGCCTGCGAAAATAGCCCAGTCACAATTCCCTCAACGGGTATGAACGGATGTTCTACTGAGACATCACGCCCAACCCATCAAAATACTGAAATAAATTATGTAGTCGGAAACTGGGCCATAGACGCCCAAAGCAAAGCAGCGCTTTCAGCAATTGCGGCAAAGTGGCACGCCGACGCACGCAATGACACTGTACGCATTGATGGCTTTGCGAGCTGTGATGGAGCGGCTTCAACCAATTGGCGTCTTTCCTGCGATCGCGCAAATGCCGTGGAAAACGAACTGAAAAACCCTAGCGATGGAAGTGCTGGTATTCCTTCAACCGCAACCTTTAACAAATTTGCACACGGTGAAACCGAGGAATTTTCAGCCATAGATTCAACCCAAAACCGAAAAAGCCTAGTAACACTTCAGCCAACCGCTGGTGCGCTCCCGGCCGTAATGCCAACAGCGGGACCAAACGATTTTCAGATTACGAGAATACCTGCTTCTTCGCAGGACAAGATTTTTTTCGCAGCGGGAAGTGCCATTCTTACTCCTGGTGGAATTGCCGCAATTGATGCCTTAAAATTGACAACGCCTACGAATGTAAGGTTGATTGGCTTTGCAAGCATGGAAGAACCCACTACCCTTGCGCAGGATAGGGCCAATGCGGTTTTGGCAAGATTACAACAGAATCCAAACGCCATAAGCGTTGTTTCGGCTATTGGAAATGCCCCGGCCACTTCAACACGAAGTGATTTTGCAAGTGCGAGAAGCGTTGAAATCTTAACGGGAACGGCTACTCCCACCACTTTGGATTGCGATGCAATAGTTGTGGGAAGCAATCCTCCACAAAAAGTAAATCCGCCTACCCAGCCCTGCGCAACGATGGATCCCGATACATTGACCGCTTTTAATACCGCATTGCCCATAGCCAATGACGCAATGACTGCAGCCATAAATGCTGCAAATGCAACACACGCAGATTTTAACCCAAATTTAGTACAGCAATTTTTCGGAAGAAATGATGCCGCCATTTTAGCAACACTTTCAAGCAACTTGTTAAGATTGCAAGCGCATGTTGCAGGTTTGCCCGCAATTACAAATTGTGGCGGTCAATGTGATACCGGCGGTTGTGAAAATGGACCAATAGCATATAATAATGGTGTCGATTCTGCGTCAACCATGACTTTATGCGTTCCTACCTTTAAAAGTTTGAACACCAATGATGCCGCTAGAAATCTAATTCACGAAAGTGCCCACGGAACCACACCTTTGGGTGGCGCGGGAGCTCCTACCGAAGGGACAAAAGACGTGGCGTATAGGCACGAACGGATGATGTTCCAGCTTTCGCCTGAAGATCGTTTACGTAATTCAGACAGCTATGCACTTTTTGCGCTTTTCGCAAAAGAAGTACAGACTACAGGAAATGCAAATGCGGTGCCGGCCGGAATAAGCACGCCGTCCAATGATACTTTTATAGGGATAGATGCTGCGGATGAAGACCCACTGAAACTTGCAATTGCACAATTGGAGAAAAGATTGGCTTGGGCAACAAGCCATTCGGGGCAACTCTTCGGGGAAGCACAATTAGTACGCGATGGCTCCCAAACCTGGGCCGCAACTTGGGCCAATGCATATATGCACGAAGCTGCATTGCGATTTCCCGTAAATGATCCTTCCGTTCCGCCAAACCAGCCAACTTTGGACGATATGGTGAAATTAGCCGCTATCGTTGAAAAATATAAATTGATGCGCTTTGCCGTAAAAAGAGACTTAACAGTCTTTGGCCTTGCCGTTGGTGTAGTGTCTTGGATGGGTGGAGCCTCCATTGCAGGCGATACGCTGTTTATAGGTCCAGACTTTTTCCGGGCTGATCCGCGGCAGCAGATATCATTGCTTTTGGAAGCCCTCGCAGCTTCAACACCCGGCGTGGAGGCCGCTTTTATACCGGCCTATGTATCCTTTGCGGAATTTATGCATGACAATGCCTAAATCAGAAAAATAATTAAGATGACAAAGTATAAATCATTTCTGAAAATTGAAAAAACCGTTTCACTGCCCGTTGCTGTTGAAACGAATGCTGTTTTGGTTTCTTGGAAGGAAAGTCTTTTCATCTTAACAAATTCAATTGCAAAGAGAGAAACTTTTGTATTTAAAATGAGTGATTCTTTCACTTTTGAAAAAATAAAAACCCTTCCCATATTATCGACGTCTGCTTATATTTTTGAAAGCCAAATGATTGTTTCCGGCAGTGATAATGATGGAAAAGCCATAATTGTAGCTATAAATTTTTCCGGAGAAATTCTTCAAAAAATACCTTTGGAAATCACTCCCAGTATTTGGCCCAAGGTTGGCGGCACGGATAAAATATATGTTGCTTGGCAGGAAAAAGCCGATGAAATAAAGCGTGGTATCTTAAATTTTAATAATTCTGAAATAGAACAAATTCAGCAAATACAAGTTGAAAATCCGCCAGCAAAACTCATCTCCGTCCCGAAAACCCTTTTCACGATCATTTCAGAAAAAAACAAAACGATCGTAATTGATTTGATTACAAATGAGCAACATTCCTTAAATATTTCACAGTCTATAACAGTTGGGCAATCAAATGAAGATATTTATTTTGGATGGATGGAAAGCAACACCGTGTGTTTAAAATTTCAGCACAGTGAAGAGAAACATTGTGTTGCTTCAAAAAACGCAAATACCGGAAAACTACAGGCGGTTTCCGGAAACGAGGTTACGCTCTGGCTACAAAAACAGGAAATGGACATTGATGGAAATTACCAATGGAAATCTGCAATTATTCAAAAAGATGTTGAAGCTTTTGAAATCGATAATTTCATACACACAGTTGGCGCTTGGAAAGGGATGCTCGTCGCCGTGCAGGAATCGAAAATAATTTTCCTCAAAAAACAAACAATTTAATAGATGAAATCATGAAAAAAGACAAATACCTAAAAGAGCTCACCATTAACGCGACCCAAAAAAGACACGGCGACAATACTAAAAAAGATGTGATGAAAATACAGTCTTGGCTTTCACTCTATGCCATTCAAAACCCCGAAAGTGGTACTGTGACCGGGATTGACGGCGATTTTGGCCCAGCAACCGAAAAAGCGGTCAAAAATTTTCAAAAGGCAACAAATAGCAGCCAGACCGGGATTGTTACCCCGCAACTTTTTGAAAAACTCTGCGAAGGCATGAAAGATGCCTTTGAAAGACCATTGCTGTCAACCACGCTAAGAAATGCAATGGTGGAAGCGGCGGAAAATCATTTAAGGAATGCCCCTTTCGAACTCGAAATAAAAGGACAATCCAACAGTGGCCCGTGGGTTCGGGCGTATATGGACGGCCACGACGGTTCGCCTTGGTACTGGTGCATGGGCTTTACACAAACAATTTTAGATCAAGCCGCCAGCGCGCTCGGAAAGGATTTCCTCAGCTTAATGCCGCTTACTTACAGTTGCGATACCGTTGGGACTACAGGTTTGAGCAAAGGGTTGTTGACGCGTTACCAAACGGTTCGCAACAATCCTTCGGTGATGAAACCGGGTGATTTTTTTCTTTTGCAAAAATCTAGATATGATTGGACGCATACCGGAATTATCATTTCCGTGGGCAACGACGTGATTGAGACCATTGAAGGAAACACCAATCAAGCGGGCTCCCGAAACGGAATTGCGGTTTTAAAAAGAACCCGAAATTTCAGAAAATCGAAACTAGATGTTTTCTCCATCGAGCCATTGGTATAGTTTATTATTATTTCAAAAGAAATTTTTTAGATAATTATCTTTAAATTAGAAGCTTATATCTTTTTTCAATGAAAGAAACTGAAGAAAAAAAATCGTGCATTACAAAGCTGATTGATGTTGTGCATCATCTTTTCAAATCTTTCAAAAATTTTTTTAAGTCTTCTATTTTAAGCCTTTTGGTCATTTTGATCATTCTTTTGTTGTTAACCCAAATGGATCAGGCCTTCACTATGATGGTCGATTTGATAGAGACCAAATGGGTTTCCCTGTTTTTGGCATTCTTTTTCATCAACGGGCTTGCTGTTGCGCTTTCCCACTACCCTATTTATACCTATTATGCAGCTGATCTCAACAACAGTGGCGATTATACAAACTGGCACGCAAAGCACCCTTTAAACTGGTGGATTTTTAAAAAATTTACGGTCTATACTTTTACCACAGATAAGAGCTCAGGTTACAAACCCGATAACTGGGCCAATTATTTCCGCTATTCCACGGGCATTTTGATACACATTGTTTGGATACACTTCATCATCAGCAGTTTTAAGCCAAACTTCATTTTTGAGGATTTCCCTTTTGATAAGGTGAAGATTATTATTTATGTGCTGCTTCTCGTCCCTTTTGTACTTTATATCTATTTGAAGGAAAAAATCACCAGGTACGAAAGTGAAAAAACCACCGAAGAACTTCCTGATAAGCTAATAAAATTCTACCGAAAATTGGCCCTTTGGTACCTAATCATTGCTATACTGTGTGTTGTTCTGTTCATAAATACACTTACTTGGGGCAATTTCAGCCCGGGAGGGTTTATAATGTTGCTGTTAACCAGCTATGCCTTTATGTTCAATTACATTTTTTTCAGATTGTTGCGCTCCAAATTCAGTTTGATTTTAGATTCGTTAACAAACGCCAAATATCTTCCCGTACGGATATTTTTTGAAAAAATCCACTTTTTGGAAAAATCCGATAACTATCTGTTAATGTTCTATTTGAACTTTTTAGTGGCCGCAATTTTTCTTTTCGTTCTCACAATGGCCAGCATTTTGGGATGGCCACTGATGAATGGCGTTCCCATTTTGCTCGCCTTCTTCTACTTTTACTATTTTGTATTGGCAAGTCTGGGCAAGTACTTTTTTGTTGCCAGAAAAAAGCAATTGCTGAACACCAAAAGTTATCGAGCCTTTTTGGCAATTAGCCTGATATTGATTGTGCTCATAATTATTACGAATTGTACAAATACCGAAGTCACCACCCACGAACTGGATTTAGTTGAAAACACAAAGACCGAAATACCCGAAGCAGTATTTTTGGATAGTCTAAAAGCAAAAAAGGACAACACACTTTTCTTTATAGCTTCACACGGTGGCGGGTTAAAAGCAAACGTTTGGACACTTAATGTGCTGAACAAATTACAAACAAATACAGAAGGAAAACTGTTGAAACAAAGCATCGCCTTTTCGGGCGCTTCGGGCGGTTCGTTAGGTTTGGCGCTCTATACGGGGCTTTTTAAAGAAGATGCTTTGGATACGCTTCGCATCAAAAAAAAGATAGATTCCCTCGCAAAACAAAATTATACCTCGCTGGATTTAACGCTAACGTTCGGGTTGGATACCTATCGAAAGCTGTGGCCGTTTAGCGAGCGAATCGGCTTACGCGACCGTCCTTATTACGCAATGGTGAAATATCAAAACAACATCCAAAACACGCCTTCAAAACATCTTTCCAAAGTCTCCTTTCGCGATTATTGGAAAGAAGCGTTTCTAAAAGGCGGTTACTTTCCGTCGCTCATTATGAATACCGCCGGCCAAAAAGGAAACCGTGGCATTCTGTGGTCTGTGAGACAAAGAGATTTCAACGCCATTTTTCCCTATGCAGAAAATCTGGCCGACTTGGCGGGCAATAAAACCATTCCTTTTTACCAAGCGGTTTCCACTACCAACCGTTTCCCTATTTTCAGTCCGGCCGCAAAAATAAAGGGGCACGGCCATTTTATCGATGCGGGGGCGATTGACAATAGTGGACTTTTGGGATGTTTGGATTTGCACCATTATTTACTTCGCAATCAGGTTTTGGGCGATAAACAAATTGCTTATGTTGAAATTATAAATAGCAAAAGTTTGTATGTGAATTATTTGGTTGAAAAATTCAAAAAAGAAAACAAAATCCTCCACATCCACAAAAACGAAAACGAGTCGGATAACATAATCGTCGATTTGGAAACGGGGCTCAATCTTGATAAAATCCCCAACTACCTCAGTGATTATTTGACCAATTGGGAAGAAGCCGCCGATGGAAAATTGCGTTATTTCAAAATTTTTATGCCGCACAAAGTTTCCATTGATGATGTGGAAGCGTTTTTTAAGGGCACGATTACAAATTCCGAAACCCGCAAAAAACTTGAAGTTTTTCTGCAAAAGGAAAACAATTTGATACTTTCCTTGACCGAAAAACCAAACAAATCCTTTTTTGACCCTTGGGAGTTTTACGAACCTACCCTTTCGCGGCATTTAAGTATAAGCAGCTTAAATTATATCGATGCCATTTTAAAACATCCTTTGTTGGAAGAGCAATTTTCAGAAATCGAAAAAATAATCAATACAAAAGCCAAGGAAAAAAACAAAAATCCAGAAATAGCTTTTTAAATAATATTTTATACAGATGAAAAATGCATCCGAAATAGAACTAAATAAAATCTTTGCTTTTTTGGAAGCGGCCATCTCCTGGCGAATAAAAAATCACAGTGCAGATTTTGATATAGAAGCACCCACATTGGATTTAAAAAAACTGGGGAAATCAAAATTGGGCGAATTTTTAAAAGAAGAAAACATTTCACAGGCAGAAGCAGTCGTTCTTCTTTTGGCCCTCGCTCCTTCCATTTATCCGTCAATGTTGCTCGACGTGGTTTCAAAGGAATTCCCAAAAGGGACCGATTTTGTTGAGTTTGGCGGTGTAAAAGGGCAAAATCACCGCGGCATTCTTCCCACAGGCGAAACCGTTCAATTTATTTTGGGAGGCTCAGATTTCACAAAAAGAATGGAGTGCATGGACTACTTTTCGGAAGCACATTTCTTCAACAAAAAAGATGTGCTTTACCTCGAAAATGTACCTTCGGGAGAACCTATGATGAGCGGAAAATTGGTGCTTTTCCCAGAAATTATACACAAGCTCACCACGGGAGAGGTGCCGCCACCAAAATTGAGCACCCAATTTCCGGCGGAAAAACTTGAAACCCAATTGGAGTGGGATGATTTGATTTTAAGTGAAAAAACCTTGCAACAAATAAAGGAGCTTGAAACGTGGTTGCAGCACAATGACCATCTTTTCAAAAATTGGGGAATGGAGAAACGCTTGAAAGCAGGCTACCGAGTGCTTTTCCATGGACCAGCGGGTACGGGAAAAACACTGACCGCAAGCCTTTTGGGAAAATACACCCACAAACCCGTTTATAGAATCGATCTTTCAACAGTGGTTTCCAAATACATAGGCGAGACCGAAAAAAACCTTTCAAACCTTTTCAACAAAGCCGCGCATAAAGACTGGATTTTGTTTTTTGATGAGGCCGATGCCATCTTCGGAAAACGAACAAATGTGCGAGATGCCCACGATAAATATGCAAACCAAGAGGTTAGCTATTTACTGCAGCGCGTGGAATCGCATCCCGGATTGATTATTTTGGCTTCCAATTTTCGGGATAATATTGACGAAGCTTTTACGCGAAGGTTTCAATCCATTATCGCTTTCGAAATGCCCGGCGCAAAGGAACGGGCTATTATTTGGAAAACAAACCTTCCCGAAAAGCTGAAAATTTCGAAAGAAATTGATTGGGAAGAAATTTCAAAAAAATACGAACTCACTGGCTCCAATATTTTAAACATCATCCAATTTTGCTGCCTGCAGGTTTTAAGTGAAAAATCTGAAACACTTTCACTTAAAATTTTACAACAGGGAATTAGACGTGAGTTTTTAAAGGAAAACCGCACACATTAGCCTATTTTCCGTGTAGCGTATTTAATGCATAAATAGCGAAACTGCCCAGCCAGTGGCCGCCTTCGTAACTATCACCCACTAAGTTTGGATAGGAATACGCCACGTGTTCATTGGCCAAATTTTCAAGATGTTTGTATTTCGGGTACCGTTTTGCCAAACCATAAAAAACCCAAGCCCTACTAAAGTTCAGGCCGTCCAAATGCACTAATTTGCCATCAGTACGGTCGCTTACCTCCCCTACTTTTAAATGATAGTTTTTATCAGCAAGTTGAGGCATAAATTTGTCCAACCATTTTATAAACTCTTCCCCATCGGAATATTTTGCCTTTGGTGATAGTACGCGGCGCATGATGTCAATTTCTTCCAAACAAGGCGAAAGAAAATCATAGCCGCTGGGTTCCCAATTAATAGGACAGTTTTCATCATTCATATAAAAATCTCGGGCGCGCTTTTCAATTAATTGTTTTAATTCCAAATCGCCCATCGTTTCAGCGTAGTCATAAGCGAAAGTCAATCCAAAGGCTGTATTGGTATGCTCGCCCACTCGGATTGGGTAATTCAGTTTTGGAAGAAATTCTTTGTAACGAAGCACAATAATATCTGCCAATGGTTTCAGGTTTTGTTCCAAATCCTTCGCCATTGGGTCGTCCCACTTGTGTAATTCTTCGGAAAGTTTTAGGAGCCAAGCCCAACCGTAGGTTCTTTCAAAGGATTTATTGATGGGTTTTTCAAAAAAGGCAAGCTCGGTCGCCACATTTTCGGCCGTGATTTTTTCTTTCAGCAATTTTCTGACTTCTTCTGCCTTTTCCATTTCTGGAAATTGTTTCAGTAATGTAACCATAGACCAATAGCCATGGACGGCGCTGTGCCAGTCAAAACATCCGTAAAAGATAGGATGTACAGCAATCGGTTCCACCAAATCTGCTTTACTTTCCAAAGTTTCGCCCGGCTTATAAGGATATTTTGTGCCTACGCAATGCAGTGGAAGCTCAATAAGTTTATTGGCTTCAGCTAATGTAAAGGTTGGTTCGGGAAACGTTTGTATGTAAGTTTCCTCCTTTTTGGAAATCTCTGTGTTTTCTTTTTTGTCTTTACAACCAAATAGAAAAATTCCGAAGAAAAAAATAAGGCAGTAGTTTTTCATCTTTATAAAATATTTGATAAAGTGGAAGACCTGCCTTGCAGGCAGGCAGGTGGAATGACCCAATTATCCATCTTAGGTGGAATTGCAATTTTTAAAGGGCATTTCATAAAAGTGAAGAATTTAGATAAAGATAAAAAAATAAAAAACCACAAATTCACAAATAAATTTTGATTCGTGAATTCGTGGCAAATAAATTTCTAATACTAACTATTACATTTTCACATCCTCAAGTTTCACTTCCTCTCCATTTTTGTCGAGAAGCTTCACTTCGTCAAAGCCCATATCCTTAAACTGCGCAAACTGCGTGGCAGCATCACCAACCACCAAATAAGCCATTTTGGAAGCGTCCAAATATTTATTGGCCAATTCCTTATGTTGCTCTAATGTCATATTTTTCACAATGGCTTCTTCCTTTTCAATGTAATTTGCCGGAAGGTTGTATTCGTTGATTTCCTGCAACATTCCCAAAAGTGAACCCTGTGTCTCAAAACGACGGGCGTTTGATTTTATGAGCGCATTCTTCGTAAATTCAAGATCTTCGGGAGAAATGCCTTCTTTGTATTTTGAAATTTCATCCCTAAAAATTTGAACGGACTCTCCTGTGGTGTTGGTTCTAACGCTTGATGAGGCTGTAAATGTCCCTGGAATTTTACTTCCGCTGAAATTGGTTCGGGCGCCATAGGTATATCCTTTTTCCTCACGCAGAATTAAATTTACGTTTCCTGAAAAGGAACCGCCCAGCTTATAGTTCATTACTTCCGCAGGATAAAAGTCATTATCTGTTTTCGGCAAAGCTATATAGCCTACGTTTATAACAGATTGCTTGGCATTCGGGATATCTACAAAGTAAAGGGAAGCCTTATCCCGATTATTGGCAACTGGATATTCAGGAATAGTAACCTCCTTTGCAGCCCAACGCTCTTCTAAACCTTTCAAATCTTTCAAAACCGCGTCTTTGTCAATTTTTCCAACTACTTGGAATGAACTTATGGAAGGCGAAAAATTCTTGTTGTAATATTCCTTTAAATCGTTCATGGTTATTGACTTCACAGATTCCACCGTACCCATTGTTGGGTAACTAAAAATATGATCATCCCCATAAAGAATTTTATTGTAAACACGATTTGCAACTACATTTGGATTTGCATCCGAACGTTCAATTTGATTTATAGTTTTGGTTTTAATACGTCCCAATTCCTCTTCGTCCCAACGAGGTTCCAAAAGGATTTCGGTTACCAAATCCATTGTTTTATCGAAATTACGCGTCAAGGTATTTCCTCTAATTACGATAGATTCATCCGTAGTGTACATATTAATGCTTGCACCCAAAAGGTCAATGGCTTCCTCCAATTCCTCTGGGGTTTTGTTTGCGGTACCTTCCATCAAAATATCGCTCATTAGGTTGGCCACACCGTTCTTTTGCATATCGTCGAGTAAATGCCCTCCTTCAATCACCAAACTGAAGTTCACGGTTGGAATTTCGTTCTGTTCAATTCCAGAAACTTTCAATCCATTCTCAAGATTTGCATTCCAAACTTCGGGAATTGACAATTCAGGAGCTGTACCTTGTACAGGTGGTTTTGAACGGTCAAAGTTAGAGGGGGTTTTTGCTATTTCCGTATTAGTTTCTTCAATTGTTTTGGCAACGTTTTCCTTAATTTCCTCTTCAACTACTTTGGCTTTTTCTGAATTTTCTGCAATCAATTCAAGTTGTCCTTTTGGAACGAAACTGGTCATCACGTAAGGTTTATCTTTTATATATATATTGTAAACTCGCAATACATCTTCCTTTGTAACTTTTTTGATGTTTTCTATGTCTTGAGTGATGAATCCTGGATCACCAGTGAATACGTTATATTGCGCTAATTGAAATGATTTTCCCAACACGCTACTAATTCCGTTGTAGAATTGGGTCTCCAATCCTGCTTTAATCCTTTCAATGTCGCGGTCGGTAACACCTTCTTTTTCAAAAAGCGCAAAGGCTTCGTTAATTCCGCTTTCTATGGAATCTAGGTCAACACCATTGTTTGCCGTAATTGAAATTTGAAAGTCTCCAGCCAATTCATTTGAACTATTGTATGCAGTTGTTCTCGCTGTTAAATCTTTTTCTTTCACCAAGACTTTATATAATGGCGCCTTCTTTCCCTGGGAAAGTATTTCGCCCAAAAAGTCTAAAGCGTAAGCATCTTCAGTATATTGTTCCAAAGTGGGCCAAACCATATTCAGTTGTGGCGCGGTTGCAAAATTATCTTCATGATAAAGCCTTTTGGTTTCTGAAAGTGTTACTGATTGTGGCTTTAGCGGCTCTACCTCTTGGCGTCTTTTAATTTCACCAAAATATTTTTCAATCATTTTTTTGGCTTCGGCAGTATCAAAATCACCTGCTAAAACCAGAGTTGCATTGTTTGGTCCGTAAAAGCGATCGTAAAATTCCTTTACGTCTTCCACGGTTGCATTTTGAAGATCTTCCAATTCTCCAATTACCTGCCAATTATATGGATGCCCTTCAGGATATAAGTTTTTGTCTATCACCCAACTTGTGTGTCCATAAGGATTGTTGTCAACTCGTTGACGTTTTTCGTTTTGAACTACTTCTTGCTGGTTGTAAAAAGCAGATTCGGTTACTGTGTTTATTAAAAAACCCATGCGGTCGCTTTCCAGCCACATCACGGTTTCCATTGCGTTTTTTGGAACTATTTCATAATAAATTGTTCCGTCTTTCCAGGTTCCGCCGTTAAGCGTACCCCCAGCGTCCTGAATTGTTTTAAAAAATTGATCCTGTGGTACATTTTCAGATTCCTGAAAAAGCATATGCTCAAATAAGTGAGCAAAGCCGGTACGACCTGTTTTTTCTCGATTGGACCCTACGCCATATTGAATGGCAAGCGAAACAATCGGGTCGCTTTTGTCTTGGTGAAGAATTACATCAAGACCGTTTTCGAGTTCGTACTTTTCAAATTCTACTGAAAGTTTGGCATTATCTTCAGTTGTTATTTCCTGTTTTGTTTTACAGGAAAAGACAATCAACGTTGTTAAAGCCGTTGCTAAAACGCTGATTTTAAACGTGTTTTTAAACATAATGAATTAAATTTAGGAAAGTTTTAAAGATACTATGAGAAGCTAGTTTTACTCTTAAAAAAAAGTTAAAACAAACCTTTAAATTATGAGCAAACAACAACTTACCCAAACCACCCATCCCGGTCCAAACTTCTATATTGAATGGCTTCAGATATATGGTTGCCGTTTATTGTTTCGGTAGCTTCCAAATCGGCAATGGTGCGTGCTACTTTTAAAATCCGGTCATACGCACGTGCGGAAAGATTTAAACGCTCCATAGCTGTTTTTAAGAGTTGCAACGAAGCTTCGTCAAGTTTGCAAAATTGCCGAATTTGCTTCACCCCCATTTGTGCGTTGTAGTGTACCTTTTCAAATTCCAAAAAGCGGTCCGATTGTATTTTTCGGGCATTTGTAACCCGCTCCCGAATAACAATGCTGGATTCGCCCCGGCGTTCGTCACTTAGTTTTTCAAACGGAACTGGGGTTACTTCTATGTGAATGTCTATCCTGTCCAAAAGTGGTCCCGAAATTTTGCTCAAATAACGTTGCATTTCCGCAGGTGAAGACATTACCGGTGCATCGGGATCGTTAAAATAGCCGCCGGGACTTGGATTCATACTCGCTACGAGCATAAAACTGGACGGATAAGTTACTGTAAACTTTGCACGAGAAATGGTTACGTCGCGATCTTCTAAAGGCTGTCGCATCACTTCCAAAACACCACGTTTAAATTCAGGAAGTTCATCCAAAAACAACACGCCGTTGTGAGCCAAGCTTATCTCGCCTGGTTGTGGGTATTGTCCGCCACCAACTAGGGCAACATCTGAAATTGTATGATGCGGACTGCGGAAAGGACGCGAAGTCATAATGCCCCCTTTTTCCATTGTACGACCCGCAACGCTATGTATTTTAGTAGTTTCAAGACTTTCCTGTAAAGTCATCGGTGGCAAAATACTGGGCAAACGTTTGGCAAGCATAGTTTTTCCCGAACCCGGTGGCCCAATCAAAATAATGTTGTGACCACCCGCAGCTGCTATTTCCATGCAACGTTTAATGGATTCCTGTCCTTTTACGTCGGCGAAGTCAAATTCGGGATGTTCCAAATGCTCGTAGAATTCGGCTTCCATATCTACTTCGGTCTTTTCGAGTGGAATGTTTTTGTTGAAAAAACCGATCACTTCCTTTATATTTTCAATTCCGTAAACTTCAATACCTTCAACGATTGCTGCTTCCTTTGCGTTTTGCTTCGGAAGAATAAAGCCTTTAAAACCTTCTTCCTTTGCTTTCAGTGCAATTGGCAACGCGCCTCTAATGGGTTGCAGGTTTCCATCCAAAGACAATTCGCCCATAATAATATATTCCGAAAGTGGATTTCGCTCTTCAATTTGTTCCGTGGCAACGAGGATCCCCATCGCCAAAGTAAGATCGTAGGCAGAGCCTTCCTTCCGAAGATCTGCAGGCGACATATTGAGAATCAATTTCTTTCCGGGAATTTTGTAACCGTTGTTCTGTAAAGCGGCAGCAATACGAAAATTGCTTTCACGTATAGCGTTATCGGGAAGGCCAACTAAATGATACCCTATTCCATTATCAACATTTACTTCAACAGTAATGGTTGTAGCCTCAACGCCAAATACGGCGCTTCCATAAACTTTTGTAAGCATAATTCTGTAAGTATAAACGGGGAGTTTATAACTGAAAGATATAAAAAATGTGGGAAGTTTGAAATGTGAAGTGCGAAGTTTGTAGCTATTTTTTAAAAAAAAATTCCATCAAATTAGCTGTTGAACGATTTTCTATCGCTAAGAGATTTCTATGTTCAATAGCTTTTAGAGTCCCTTTTGCAACGGTTTTACCCAGTTCCACACCCCATTGATCGAAACTGAAAATATTCCAAATAATGCCTTGAACGAAGAGTTTGTGTTCGTAAAGTGCAATAAGGCTTCCTAGGTTTTTGGGCGACAATTTTTTTATTAGAATAGTATTGGTGGGTTTGTATCCTTCAAAGGATTTAAAAGAATTTTCAACATGCTTATGATGCGTTCCTTCCCAAAGTGCTTCAGTTTGTGCGAAAAAGTTAGCCATTAAAATACTGTGGTTTTCAATATTTCCGTGAAGTGATTCGCTAAAACCTATAAAATCAGTTGGAATCAATTTTGTGCCTTGGTGCAAAAGTTGAAAATAAGCGTGCTGCGAATTACTGCCCACATTGCCCCAAACTATCGTCCCCGTTTGGTAATCTATTTTTTTGCCATTTCGGTCCACACTTTTACCGTTACTCTCCATTATCGCCTGTTGCAGGTATGGAACTAGTTTGTGTAGATATTGTGAATATGCAACTACCGCCTCACTTTCCGCTTTAAAAAAATTATTGTACCAAATTGAAAGTAAAGCAAGTATCACGGGAATATTTTTGGCAAAATCTTCATTTTTAAAATGGTTGTCCATTTCGAAAGCACCTTTCAGCAATGCTTCAAAATTCTTAAAACCAATAGCACAGCAAATGGAAAGTCCCACGGAACTCCAAAGTGAAAATCTGCCACCAACCCAATCCTGCATCGGGAAAATGTTTTCTTTGGAAATCCCAAAGTCTTCTGCGCCATCCACATTTGCCGAAACAGCTACAAAATGTTTTTGAATGGCTTCATTCTTTCCTTTTTTCAGAAACCAATCTTTCACTAACATAGCATTTGCAATGGTTTCTTGGGTAGTAAAGCTTTTTGAAACAATTATAAAAAGTGTTGTTTCAGGGTTTAAACCATTGAGTATTTCAGCTATTCCATCGCCATCAATATTTGCAATGAAATGAATCTTTAAATGGTTTCTGTAAAACTGAAGTGCTTCCGTAACCATTTCCGGACCCAAATGACTTCCGCCTATACCGATGTTTACAACGTCAGTAATCGCTTTTCCTGTAAAACCTTTGTGTGAACCATTTATTATTTCTTCGGAAAAACTTTCCATTTTTTGAAGTGTCGTTTTCACTTCCGGTTTCAGGTTTTCAAAATCGCGCAGTGCTGTATGCAATGCAGCTCGGTCTTCGGTCTCATTTATTTTCTCACCTGAAAATTGTTGTTTGATGGCATCATTCAACTTTACTTCCACAGCAAGTTTTAATAAAAGAGAAAGGGTTTCATCGGTAATTCTGTTTTTTGAATAATCTATATAGAAATCCTGCCATGTAATCTTAAACTGATTTGCTCGATTGGCATCCTTTTCAAAAACATCTTGCATTTCCAACTCTTTCATTTCTTGAAAATGGGTTTCAAGTGCCTTCCAAGCCTCGGTTTCTGTAGGATTTATTTTGGGTAAAGACATTCTGATTTACGATTGACGATTTTAGATTTATGAGTTATGAATTTTGCTTTTATAATAATCTATTAGCCCATCTATTGGGCGTTGAACGATATTTCCAAGCTTAAGATTGTGTCCTGCAAAACATTCTTTTATAATTTCTTCTGAAAAATGTGCAATGGAGCCAATAAAATGAACTGGAACTTCGTGCGCTTTTTCATAACAAAGAATGCGGCATTCAATAAAATTTGAAATGCCTTCTTTTATCAGCGCGTAAAAGTATGGGTTTATTTCTTTCTGCGTAAAAATGAATTGGGCAAAAGACGCTAAATATGCATTGGGATTTGGCTTTTTGTAGAGATTCATTTTTATAACGTCTGCCTCCAAATTGAATTTTTTCTCAAATTCATCAGCAATTTCTGTAGGCATTCTATGGTAATAAAAATCGCGGATCAATCTTTTTCCGAAGTAATTTCCACTCGCTTCGTCCATCAAAATATAGCCCAAAGCTGGGATTGGCGCGTGAATTTCGGTGCCGTCAAAATAACAACTATTACTGCCCGTACCCAAAATGCAAACAATTCCTGGTTTGGTGGTTACGGCAAAAACCGCGGCTTCCATATCTTCGGAAACGTTGACTTTCGCTTTTATAAATAGTGCCTCCAAAACTTCCTTTAAAATATTTCGAGGAGTTGCGGTGCCACAACCTGCTCCATAAAAATCTAGAATTTCAACACTATTGAAAACACTTTTTAAATCTTCATTTGAGGCAATGCGAAGCAACAATTCCTCTTTTAGAACCACCGTAGGATTAAGACCTGAAGTAGCTGTTTTAAAGACAAGCTCGCCAGAATTATCCAACAATACCCAATCACATTTTGTAGAACCGCCGTCGGTTATTAGGGTCATAATTTATAAAGTTGCAACGTGAGCGGCCAAATCTACCAGTTTTGCGGAGTAGCCGTATTCGTTATCGTACCAAGCCACTAACTTAAAGAAATTATCATTAAGCGCAATGCCGGCGTTGGCATCAAAAGTACAAATATGCGGGTCTGAAACGAAATCCTGCGAAACCACTTCGGCTTCGGTGTAGTTTACGATTCCTTTATATTCGTTTTCTGAAGCTTTTTTGAATAGTGCTTTTATTTCTTCATAGGTCGCGGGTTTTTCAGTGCGAACCGTTAAATCAACCACCGAAACATCTGTGGTTGGTACGCGAAAAGCCATACCTGTAAGTTTGCCCTTCAACTCTGGTATTACTTTGGTTACCGCAACAGCAGCGCCTGTAGTTGTTGGAATAATATTGCTCAAAGCACTTCTTCCCATACGGTAGTTCTTCTTTGATGGTTGGTCAACCGTTGATTGAGAGGCCGTTACGGAATGGACCGTCGTCATTAATGCTTCAACTATTCCGTATTCGTCATTTATTATTTTTGCCATCGGAGCAAGACAGTTCGTGGTACACGAGGCGTTTGAAACAATCGTATCAGAAAATTTTACATCTTTATGGTTGACGCCCATCACAAACATAGGTGCCGTTTTTGAAGGTGCGGAAATAATCACTTTTTTGGCACCAGCTTTTAAATGTGCCGAAGCCGAATCTACTTCTTTAAAAATCCCGGTACAATCGATAATAATTTCGGCATCTACATTGTCCCATTTTAAGTCTTCGGGATTTTTTTCTGAAGTAACCCTTATTTTGTTGCCATCTACTATTAAGTTTCCTTTTTTTACTTCAATAGTTCCGGGATATTTGCCGTGAACGGAATCATATTCCAATAAATAGGCCAAGTGATCTACTTCCAATAAATCGTTTACCGCTACTATTTCTATATCATTTCTTTGTGATGCTATTCTGAAGGCTAGACGCCCAATTCGGCCAAAGCCGTTAATTCCTATTTTCGTTTTCATTTAATATTTTTATTTTTTATTGTTAAATTGAAATGATGTCTGCCACGCGAATCAAATCTTCATCTATTTCATTACTTCCCTTTATTGCTTCTGAAAAAGGAACAGAAATTACTTTATTGTGAACTATACCAATCATCACATTAGTTTCACCGCGCAAAAGTGCATCAATAGCACCAACGCCCAAACGGCTTGCGAGCACACGATCATAACAACTCGGGGAGCCGCCCCGTTGTATGTGGCCAAGTACGGTAACCCTAACTTCATATTCCTTTAAATTTTCTTCGATATATTGGGCAAGGCCAAAAATGTTTTTACCAATTTGGTCTCCCTCGGAAACCACAACGATACTTGAGGTTTTTCCAGATTTTTTACTTCGACTCAACGATTCCAGTAAACGTTCTCGTCCCATATTCTGTTCGGGAATAAGGATTTCTTCAGCTCCTGCTCCGATTCCAGCGTTCAAAGCAATATCACCAGCATCGCGACCCATTACTTCAACAAGAAAAAGACGATTATGTGAATTTGCAGTATCCCGAATTTTATCAATCGCTTCCACCACAGTATTTAAAGCAGTATCGTACCCGATGGTGTAATCTGTTCCATTGATGTCATTATCTATTGTTCCCGGTAGGCCAACTATAGGAAAGTTAAATTCCTTAATAAAAATGGAAGCTCCCGCAAAAGTACCATCGCCACCAATAACGACCAAGGCATCTATATTTTCGTTTTGAAGATTATTGATAGCTTTTTTTCTACCTTCTTCAGTTCTAAATTCCTTTGAACGGGCAGATTTCAAAAAAGTACCGCCACGATTGATGATGTTTTTTACAGACCGCGCATTCAATTCTTTAAAATCACCTTCAATCAAACCTTGCAAACCACGATAAATGCCCACGCATTCAACGTTATGATAGGCACATGCCCTAACCACTGCCCGAATGGCGGCGTTCATTCCCGGGGCATCACCCCCACTGGTTAGAACCCCTATTTTTTTTGGTATATTCATAAATGGAAAGTTACTATTATTGTTTACAATTCAAAATGATTTTAATCACAAAAAAATACGTGTAAGTACGTATTGTGGAAATTTATTTCCTACCCTATATTTGAATCATAGAATTAGTGGATAATGCACAAAGCAATATTTTTTGTGGGGATAGAAAATATTCTTAGTGCACTTTAAAGTTTACTAAGTTAGGTTTGTTAAAGAATCCCGGCCTTTGGTCGGGATTCTTGTTTTACTGTATTATGCTTTCCAAGTAATTTTCAAAATTTTCTTTGAATCTTTAGTTACTTTGAAACGGTCATCCATACGATGCCCAATTACCCAAACTATTTTTTCGTCACTTAAAAGCAGCCAGACTTTTTCCTTTTCGTTTAAAGGGATTTTTTCGTCTTTGAAAAATTTGCTCAATTTCTTTTTTCCTTTCATTCCAAAAGGTTGAAAACTATCACCGCTTTTCCATTTTCTAAGCCTTAAAGGGAAATTTAGCTTTTCAGAAGCAACATATATTAAGTTTTTCTCGGTTTCGCCAATGTATTTTGATGTTTCAATTCTTAAATTTATCGGAGAATTTATTTCTTCCTCCAAAACTAAAAATTCTTTATTATTATTTCCGAAATCAATTTCGGTAAGCACCAATTCTTCACGGTTTTTTATAAGTCGGTGCGATTTTGAAAAAAGCTGTTTCCCCGTTTGTGCATCTAGTAAATTTGAAACATCTTCCCATTCCGTAAAGCCGAAGCCGTTTAGCAATTCATAAAGCAAAGCGTCTGTATGCGGCAGTTCCTTAATTTTTTGAATATTGATTTTATATGAATTTACAGCTTCGGTAACAACCAGATTGTAAACCAAAGCCATATAATCTTCTATAAGATTTTGTGAAGCTTGCAGGTTTTGCTGTGCTCTTTGAAAGTTTTTTAGAACCGATTCATTGATGTTCTTGAATTGGGACAAAACTTCCAAACGCAATTGATTTCGAAGATAATCAGTCTTTAGATTGCTACTGTCTTCGCGCCATTTTAAATTATTCTTTTCAGCATACTGCAGGATTTCATCTCGTGAAAAACCTAAAAGCGGTCTAATGATTTTATTATTCTGCCTTGGAATTCCTGTAAGTCCATTCAGCCCCGTTCCCCTCGAAAGATTGATAAAAAAAGTTTCCAGATCGTCATCCAAATGATGGGCTGTTAAAAGAAAATCGTATTTAAAATCCTTTAAAATTTCGGCAAACCAAGCATAGCGCAGATCGCGTGCCGCCATTTGGGTGGAAATTTTGTGTTCTTCAGCAATTTTTTTTGTGTCAAAAGTTTCAGCAAATACTGGAATGTCCATGCTTTTTGCCAAACCGATCACAAACATCTCATCGCCATCGCTTTCCTTTCCACGTAATGAAAAATTGCAATGCGCCAAAGCAATCTCAAAGTCCAATTCTTTCATCAAATATGTCAAAACTACACTGTCAAGCCCACCGCTACAGGCTATGAGGATTTTTTTTTCTTCTAAAAAAGAAAATTGGGTTTCAATATTTTTTCTAAAACGATTTAGCAATCTGAATATAATTTAAAAGAAATTAATTATTATTCCAGCAATAACAGCTATTCCGAAGCTTAGCATTGTTCCAATAAGCACGTATTCCGTCTTTAGGGTTTCGTTATTTCCATAACGGAGAATGGATTTTGCAGCAATCAAAAATCCAACCGCTGAATATTGTGAAACTATGATGAAAGTGAGGGTTAAAATACGTTCTAAAACGCCAATTACCTTTCCGGCATTGGGCATTTCATTGTCGCTGGAAACTTGTATTTCGGTAGCTTTAAAAACCTCTCTTATAAAAATGTTTGCAGGTTTTAAGCATACTAAGTATCCTGTAATTATGAGTAAATATTTAAAATTTATTGAAAAATCAAATGGAGGGTTGATACCGTGCCATTTATCAAATAAGACAACTACTAAGGTAAGAATTGCCAAATGGGTAGCCTGGTCTATAAAAAAAGCATATCGTCCAAAATGCCTACTATTGTTGAGATGGCGTTTAAAACCATCTATTAAAAAGTGGGTTATTGCAATTATTCCGGCGGCCAATGCGAAACTTAGCTGCAACGAAAATAACCAGGCCAATAAAAAGCACGCTAAACCGTGCCAATATAAAAAGGAACTTTTAAACCCGATTGTGTTTTTCTGTTTTGCCAATTTATCAGTTTGGAAAAAGTAATCCAAACACAGATGTGCAATAAATTGGAGTAGCAATAATTCCTTTAGTTCCATAAACTTCTATTTTGAAATCACCATTTTAAAATAGTTTACCGCTTCATCAATGGCGTTCCAGCCTACGCTGGTAGAGTGCTGGTTTACGGCAGATTGCCCTATGCCAAGACGCTTGGCTATTTCATCTTCTTGATTGTTCATTAATTTAAAATACAAAACTTCGCATTGCCGTGAGGTTGCTTTGCTCAAAAGAACATCCAGCAAGGCAAGTAAAGGTTGGAAATTTTTATTTAAATTTTCGTTTTTTGACGCAAAAAACAAGGTGTTTTTTATAACAATGCGTTCTTTATTGTAAGTTGTTTCGCCACTTATTTCGCGACCCGATAGGTAAATGGCCTCACCATCTATAACGCCTTCTTCGGGTTTGTAACGGCTCAGTTCGCCATAACCAATAGCAAGTCTTATTCCGTGGGTTTTGAATTGTTTTATCCTGTTGTCTTCACTTGTGTAAGCCTTCATTTTAATGGGAATTGCCTTTACAAAGCTTTTTATGGCCAAGGCCACTTGCAGTCCTTCTGGGGCATTCGGAACCACACACTCCAAATAATCGCCTTTTATAATGCGGCCATACACATTAAATTCCTCCTTCAAGCTTTGGAGCAAGATGTTTAAATTTTCTTCCACAAATTTGCGGTCTTGGGTATGCAAACCTGTTGATGAAACAATATCGCCAGATATTACCGAATAGTTCATTTTATTAGAATTTATTCAAATATACAAGTTTATTAGCTTAAACACTAATAAATATACTTTATAAGTATAAAAGCTAATAAACAGCCTTTATAAGCTTTAGAACTCATAAAGGACTATTCAAAACTTCACGCATAGCCTTTGCTTTCAACAAACATTCTTCGTATTCTCTCTCGGGGACGGAATTTATAGTAATGGCACCACCAACGGAAAAACTTACATATTTAGTAGAAGAATTATAGAGAATACTTCTAATGACAACATTAAAATCAAAATCTCCCGAAGGAGAAAAATAGCCGATAGCACCGCTGTATAAGCCACGTTTGGCGTCTTCTGTTTCTTCAATAATTTGCATTGCAGAAATTTTTGGCGCACCCGTCATGCTGCCCATTGGAAAGGTATTTCTTAAAATCTCAACGCTGGACGTAATTTGAGCCACGCTACAAGTGACCGTGGAAATCATTTGGTGCACTTGTTCAAAAGTATAAATAGTGCAAAGTTCCTCAACGGAAACACTCCCTTTTTCAGCAATACGGGAAAGGTCGTTGCGAACCAAATCTGTAATCATTATATTTTCACTGCGTTCTTTGGGGTCTTTAGCCAATTGTTGCGCCATTTTTAAATCGTCCTTTTTATTTTTTAAACGCTTTGCAGTTCCTTTTATGGGCTGGGATACAACAGTGGTTCCCGTTCTTTTTAAATAGCGCTCGGGCGAAGCTGAAAGCGCAAAAATATCGTTCAGCTTTAAAAAAACCGAAAAGGGAGGTTTTGAAATTCTATTAAGCTGAATAAACGCTTCCAACGGATTGATTTCAGTATCTTCGGAATAAAATTCCTGACATATGTTCACTTCATATATATCTCCCCGTTTTATGTGTTCAAGCACCTCTTCCACTTTCTGAAAGTAGCTGTCTTTAGAGGTCCGGATGTTTATTTTTATATTTTGCTTTGGGGCAGATTCTTTGGGGTGCTGATTAATTTTAGAAATGGTTTGGAAATCATTATCCATTTCATCGGCAACCATATTCAAATAATGCAATTCAACATTATCTTCGGAAAAAAGAAAGATTTTTTTTGGTTGAAAAAAATAAAGGTCGGGAAAACCTAAGCCATCAAAATTATTGGAATTCAGCTTTTCCACATCGTTTTTAAGATCGTAGGTAAGATATCCAAAAATCCAGTCTGCCGTAGTGGTTTGATAATCCTTTAATTTATCAAAAGCAGTGTAGGCATCAGTTTTTATGGAGGTAAAAGCATCGACTGCCAGAATTGCCTGATAGGTTTCATGTTTTTGTGAATAATTGTTGCTGTCCATCCAAACAACCTCATCAAACTGTTGCGCCCATTGGAGCAGTTTGGTTTTAGAATCTTCAGTTAAAGAAAAGGGATATTTCTTTACGGTGCGCATTATTGTTCAATTTGATGCACGAAATTTTGAAGAACATCCGTAAAACCAAGTAATAAAACTTCGTTGGAAATTGAATTGGTTTCTTCCGAAAAGTTTTTCGAATACAAAGGAAAACTAAAGCTTTCAATAATGGTGGCTCCAAATCTGGGAAGTACATTCTTTGTGTATTCCAAAGCAGAAGCAGCGCCGCGTTTTCCGTTGGAAGTACTCATCAACAAAACCTTTTTATCCTTTAGAAAATTTCGATCCAAACGTGAAAGCCAATCAATTGTATTTTTAAAATATGCCGAAACAGTTCTGTTATGCTCATTAACGGAAATAACTACCGCATCGGCTTCCTTGATTTTATTATACAGCATTCTTAATTCCACAGAATAGCCTTTTTCATTCTCTATATCCTCACCAAACATGGGGAGTTTATAGTCTGTTAATGTAATTACTTCAACCTTATGTTCCGCAACTTGCGTGGCGGCAAAACTGACGAGTTTATGGTTAATGGATATACTACTGTTACTTCCGGCAAAGAATAAAATTTTTTTCATCTGCCAAAGTTATTGAAAAGTGGGATGTAAAAAAACCCGCGTCAAACAAATTGACGCGGGCTCTCAAAATTTATTAACCAGGAATTATTGTTTCACAATACGCTTCACAATGCTTGTATCTGCTGCATTTATTTTCACAAAATACATTCCTGTGGCAAGACTTTCCAAAGAGAAATTGGTTTCCATTCCTGCTTCTTTTAAGTCTATTGTTTTAATCACTCTACCTTTTACATCTGTAATAACAGCGTTATTAAGCTGAGTAGTAGTTCTATTCAACAAGGTAAGTTCGCCTGTTGTTGGGTTTGGATACAATAAGATATTGTTATAAAATTCATTATCTCCAAGTCCTAAAATTTCATCTACAGTAACTGTGAAAGTACAGGTGTCTTCATTACCGGCACCATCAGTAGCAGTCATTGTCATTGTTGTAACACCAGGACCAACCATTGTACCAGCTGCAGGATCTTGCGTAATTACAGGATCTGGGCAGTTATCAGTTGCAGTTGCATCACCGGTATAATCTGGCAATGTAAATTGCTCTCCTTGGTTTACTTCAACAGTAACATCTGCAGGGCAAGTTATAACAGGATCTTCGGTTTCAGCTATAACCTCTGCTATCGTACGTTCGCCAGGACATCCTGGAGTTCCTAAGTTGATATCGCTGTTTGGTGTTCCAAAATCAGCAGCTTCACAAGTTCCAGACCAATCAGCAGCTGTATTTACATCGCCAACTCTTCTGAAAGATCCCGAAGAACAATCTATTGATAAATTAGCTCCTACTCCAGTCCAGTCTAAGTCAGCAGCGGTAATATTGAAACCTGATATGGTTACATTGAACCCAGCAATCTCTGCAGCGCTGAAATTCCAGAAAACAGAGTCAACTACTTCTCCACTTGGATCAATTATTAATATCCATCCTGTTCCAGAGTTATCCCAGAATAAGTTATTTCCCCAGTATCCAGAACCACTATCATCATTCCAATCCATAACTGAATTTGCGCCCATACTGCTCAAGTTCTTTACAATTGTGTTTACAGCGTTAATATCTGCATAAGGAGTATCACTAACGGCAACTTTATATCCTGTATAGTCTTTAGCTACACCCACGTTTTGAATCTCAAATCTATCTGGTGTTTCTAAATTAATTTCTGAAATAACCAATTGTGATAATGGGCCTGGAGCACTTTCCTGTGCATAAACGTCTATAGACCCAGTAGGTGTAAAGGTGTATGATTCACCTTCAAAAAGGAAGTTTCCTCCTGTTGGGGCATCAAACCATCTAATTACGTTGCTAGGATCATTAAGAGTAGCCGTAACGGTTACCGGTTCTCCCACACAAAAGTCTGTTACGCCCGTAGTAGTCGGTCCAGCCGGAACTGCAAGTACTTCAATTGTATCAGTTGCTGAAGAAGCCACAGAGCATGGTCCAGAAGGAACATCGTAAGTTATGGTGTGTACACCTACACCAGCTACTGAAGGATCAAATGTAAAGGTAGAACCATTTCCATCATCAGTTACTCCTGGGCCACTGTAAGTACCACCGCTTGGGCTACCGCCACCTAAATCAGTAAGAACGTCAGAAGATGCGCAAACTTCTTCAAGAACTGACAATGTAGCCGTTTGTGAAGGAGTGTCAAAAGCTTGTGTTCCATCACTTCTGCTACTAGAAGAACCTTGACTAGCACTGTAGCCTAAACCTCTCTTTGCAAATGCGTCCCAAAGAAGGCACTCATTCGCTCCACCATAGATTGCTTGGTCTGCGGCAAAAATTGCATCCCGACCGTCCACAAAACCTGGACTACAAGGTTGTAGTTTCATACCTTCAGTAACCAAAGCCAAAGCTTGAATGTTACCAGCATCTTGGCTTACATCTCCAGTAAAATTATAAATATCTGCGTCAAAACCGTGTTCGTCTATCAATGCCCAGGTTACTTCCCATAACATTTCAGCCCAAACTGAACCTACTCCATGAGGTACGGCCGCAGTCTTAATAAAATCATACGTTTGTGGGTTCACACCCATATCAGTACTGTAAGGATAGTCACGAATACCGGCACCTCCTTGGCCTTGGCCAAAAAGATATGTACCAACAGCTCTAGAGTCGGTTCCTGTGTCACCTGGTTCAATAGTCAATAATACACCAAAGAAATCACTCCAACCTTCTCCCATTTGTTCTGCATTTTGTAAACATCCAGAAGCTCCTGGGCCACCCGTTAAACGGTTTGAAATACCATGGCCATATTCGTGAAGAATTACCAAGTTGTCATAATCGCCATCTTTATCACCACAAATGTACATTTGCATTGTTGGGTTTGAACCGTCTGGAGGCGTACCGAAGTTTGCGTTACAAGTTCCAGAACCATCTTGGGCTTCCGCATTTACAGAGTCACTTCCAGCGCCTCCGTTTCCGTAGTTGTTTTCTTGAAAGTTACCGCTTATTTCATCAAATCCATATTGGTACATAATGTCGTGAAAAACATTATTCATATAAAAAAGGTTTGTGATTGCAGAATCCTCATATTGGTTTGCATTGGTATATGTTTGACTGAATGGATATCCGGTAAACTCTAGATCTGCACCAGCATTTGGCTGGTATCCCGGATTGTTTCCATCTTCATATGCATTTACATTGTTTCCTCGAGTTGTGGTATATTCAGCACCAGCAACGCCGTTTGTATCATGCCATCCGTATGGTGAAGCGGTAGCATTTGCAGGTTGAACCTCAATGGTGCGAGCTCCGTAATATGGGCTTTCAAGGGGCAATGCAAATACTTCATAACATTCCGTACATGCTGCAGTATTATCTGCTACAATCTCATCGTAATTTGGAATGTCATATAAGTTTGCGTTAAAATTCATTTCTTTCGTGTCGTTGCTGTGATCGTGATGAATTGCACAACTTACCATCCAGTTGGCTTGGTTAGCTATTTCGCCTGTATTGGCATCAATTCTTAAACTCCACCAGTCTTGTTGACTTTTTTCTTGAATTGAAATATCCCAAGTTAAAACCAACTCATTATTGTCGTTTATAGCATACATCAGCCTTGCGGGTATGGGACTTAAGGAGATTCCGCCGTCGCTCAATAATGTTTTTCTGTCAACTCCCTCTGCCCCTTGCAATACTGAAAGAGAACCGGTAAGTGAATAATTCAAATGTCCAGCTGCTGCTTGAACAGCCTGAATAGCCGTAAGTGCAGGAGAACTTGAACCTTTTCGCTTTTGAGAAGTGTTTTTAATAAATTTACTGTCTTTTGAAATTACACGTCCATTTGACGCAAGATGGATACTAGATTCAGTACCATAAATTTCAATTCCATTAAGTAGCTGTCTAAAGTAAACGTGCTGAATACCGCTCGTTCTACTTTGGGTTTCGCTCGTTACTTGCCACTGTGCATCCTGTGGCAATAAATCATTTTGCTCTACATAATGATTTAGTTGTTGGTCGATTGCTCCTGAAAAATTCTGAGCAACCATTGTGCCCGAAAAGACGAGCAAGATTGCCAGGAATAAACTCCGGGTAACTTTTTTCATTTTTTTGATTTGTTTAGATTAATATTAGACTTAAGATGGTTAAGTTCTGTAAAGCTATTAAAAATTAATTTTTTCACAACTTTTTCTTAAAATTCCATTGAAATTTAACACAATACATCCATCAAGTAAACAATTTTCTAGGTGCAGGTTAACAACAAAGGGTCTTCTTAATAATTTCACTACATTTACTTTCAAAAAAAAATGTGCCATGGAGCAACCCAATGATCTCATTATAGAGATGCAAAACGGGAACGAGAAAGCTTTCTCCCGATTATATACTATGTATAGCGAAGCCATTTACGGAATAATATACAGTATTGTATTAGATGAAGAAACAGCTGAAGAACTTTTGCAGGATGTCTTCATTAAAGTATGGAACAACGCCAGTTCATATTCTGTAAATAAAGGCCGGTTTTTCACATGGCTTCTAAACATTGCACGGAACACGGCAATTGATGAAACCCGATCAAAAGCATTTAAAAACTCCCGAAAAAACCTAAGTACGACAAATTTCGTAGATATATTATCATCCTCCGATAGCTTAAACAGAAAAACAAATACAATTGGCATTAAAAAATTTGTTGACGCGCTCAAGCCTGCATGTATAAAAATAATAGACCTTTTATATTTTAAAGGATTTACACAAGCGGAAGCTTCAAAAACATTGGAAATACCATTAGGAACATTAAAAACACGAAACCGAACCTGTATCAATGAATTGCGGGTAATGGTTTTAGGATAAAATATTATGAACCCCGAAGAATTAATAGCATCAGGAAATTTAGAACTCTACGTCTGCGGTGCCTTAGCTGAAGATGAAGTCTTGGAAGTACAAAAGGCAATTCAGGATTTTCCCGAAGTAAGACACGAAGTAGAACTTATCGAACAATCTTTATTGCATCTGGCAGAGACCGTAGCACCACCAGTTCAAGCAATGAGCTGGACCGCTATATTGAATGCTATAAGAAATGACAACAATACTGAAGAAAGCAAAGTAAGATCAATTAACTGGCCTGCAATAACTGGCTGGGCGGCAGCAATTCTATTTATGGGCGGAATCATGTGGATGCTGAAACAAACCAATGATCTAAATAACTCAATTCAGGTAACAACCACAGAGAATACGGTTTTACGTGAAGAAAAATCAAAAGCTGAAAACGAATTGGCTGAAAATAATGAAGTTCTTGAAGTTTTAAGATCAAAAGATTATCAAGTTTATACACTTCCGGGCAACCAAGCAGTTGCTCCCGAAGCATTTGCAAAGGTCTATCTTAACAAACAGGAAAACATTGCATACATAGATACCAAAGGACTCCCTACTCCGCCACGAGGTAAGGTGTATCAAGTGTGGTCACTTAAAATGGAACCGCTTACCCCCACAAGTATGGGTTTAATCTCAACAGAAAATGAAATGGGTGAAGGCATTTTTAAGTTTGTGAATTTCCCAGATGCTGAAGCTTTTGGGATTACCCTAGAACCAGAGGGCGGAAGTGAAATGCCAACTATGTCCCAGCTTTACACCTTAGGTGTGATAACTATTTAAGAAAAAGATTAATCATAAAATCTGGGCTACTTCCAGATTTTTTTGTGCATAAAATAAAAGCGTCCGCCAATGGCGGACGCTTCAACTAACAAAAAAACTCTGAAAACCGGATCAACCGGTTTTGTAAAATCTATCAATTTCTTGATAGATAACCAACCTCAACCATATTTACGTAAAATGGCAGGGTTTGGTTTTCAAATAATTATAATTTTTCGATTTCTTTAGCTTTTACTGGGCCTAATTCATAACTCGCACCTAAAAGTTCTTCTTTTAAAATAGCAACTTTCTTATCCATGCCATTAGCTTTATAAACCAATGCCGAATGAAAAAGAGCCTTAGGCTCTTCTGTTTTGCCTGCTACATACTCCTCTATTGTTTTTAAGGCAGCTTCTTTATGGCCCACTTTTAATTGTGCATACGCCAACAATTGATAGGTTTCGGGAGTAGCACGATTGTTAATTTCCATTGCAGCCAACTTCAATGCTTTTTCTGGATTGTTTTCAGCGTATAGATAAATTAAATACGTATTGTACATTGCTCCGTAATAAGGGTTTTCCACTTTTTTTAAAAACAACTCATATTGTTTTTCTTCTTCGGAAATATTTTCATTGTAAGCTGCTATTTCAGCTTTTAAAAGATGGTAATCTGGTGCTTTATGGTTGACCATAATAGAATCTAAAATTCTATTGGCTTCTTCTGTATTTTTTTCAGCAGAATAAACCATCCAAGCTAATTGCTTTTTTACATAATGGTTGTCCGGCTCAAGTTCCAATGTTTTTAAGTAACTATTATAAGAATCCTTAAGGCGGCCGGCGTGGCCATAAAAATCACCCAGATTACTGTATATCCACGATTTTAAACCTGAATTGTCACGTTCTTCGGCAATTTGTTTGGCTTGTTCCAGATATTTAATTGCCGCATCGAGATTACCATTGTGGTCGCTCCATTTTGCTAAGCGAATTAAATAATTGAAATCTTTTGGGTTTTTAATTTTTCCAAGCAGTGTATCAGCGCTTTCATAATTGCCCAATTCCATCGCCACGTCAAAAAGCATCATTTCTGTTTCTTTTTTATTATCAGGATAGGTATATGCACTATCCAATAGTACCTGTGCTTCCTTAAAGCGATGCTGAGATATATAATTATGGGCAAGGCTACGCAGATAAATATCCTTGTTTCTGGCAGAAACATTATATGATTTTTTAATCAATTCTTCTGATGTTTTCAATTCTGAAATATTGCCCGTACTCCCGAAAAGCGCAGCATGTATTCCAGCTAACCGCGACATTTCCATCAAACGTGTTGTATCATCATTAAAACGATTTTGCCAGAACTCCAAGTCTTTCTGCACAGCATCTTTTGATGGAGTATTTGCAGTATTTAAATATTTATTATAGTCTTTGCTATCTGTAATTTTTTCCGTCTTTTCCTGACATCCAAAGAGAATAACAACCATAATTATTAGTGTGGTGAGTTTTTTCATAAGTTGAATATTAAATTTTGTTTGGCTTTTAATTTAGTAAAACAAAAAAGAGAACACTGGGGTTCTCTTTTTTGAGTTTAAATTAGGTCTATTAAAATGGTCCAGCCAAGTATGGGAAGCTACTTGAAAATGCAACATCATTCGTTGGCACTCCATCGCTTGTAAGCCCTGGGTTTTCATCACCCATTGGCCCACCAAAAATCAATAATAGTGATACATCTATAACATCATCACTCAAGGCTCTACCCGTAAGTATTTCTGTTCCGTTAAAATAGGTTGTGATTCCAGACTGCGCCAACCAAAGCACATCATTAGCGAGTACAGTTGTAAAAGTTGGTGCATCTAGACCTAAGGCATTACTAGTGTAGCCTGGATTTAAGCCCATTAACTTAGTTTCAAATTTTTCCTGAAAAGCAGCTTGCATCTGCGAAGGTACCGTTACGTTAAATGCATCTTTAAAACCATCAGTTCCAAAAACGGTGTTTATACCGGGACGGCCCATTTGGTCTTCTTGTACATAAGTTCCACTGAAATCAAGTACTAGTCCGCAAGGCTCACAATCGGGACCACCGCAATCTACTCCTGTTTCTTCCCCGTTCATAATTCCATCGGTACAGGTTTCCTGTGTTATTACGTTATCGTCATCATCTTTACACTGCACAAATAAAAGTGATGTTGAGATTGCAGCAAAAAGGGTTATATATTTTAATGTTTTCATCTTTTTTATATTTATTAAGGTTAGCAATTCTTATTGTTTTCTTTTGGCTTCTACCCATACGTTGTACATAGGTGTTGATGCCGCAAATGGATTTACACCAGTAGCACCACCAGGCAACATAGATTTTGGAAATTCTACCACAACGCTCAAAACATTAGTTCCGGCAAATGTGTCCATCCCAGGGTTGTTAAAGCTTGAGGCCGTTCCAGAAAGCACGGCATTATACTGATTAAAGTCAAAGAAGAATGGATCTTCGCGCGGTCCTGCAAAAAACTTCATTCCATCTTGCTCGGTAGTTTGCACGTCATCTTTGGTAGAAATTTTTACGCTCCTTCGTGTTGAAGTTGCAATTGTACTTTCCAAACCTTGCATTGCCGGAGCCGAAGGACCAAAGAAATACATAGAGTCACCTCTTTTAATTGCTTGAATCACATAATCTTCCTTAAGATCATTATTGCTGTCAATATTAAATTCTAATAATACCGTTTCATCAAAAACAGCTTCATCTGTAGGTTGGCCCGGAGGCAATAATCCCTGGACATTGGCAACAAATACAAAGTTGCTAGAGTTCTGTCCCTGAAAGGCGTAAAAGTCTGTAATATCTGCTGTAGTCCCTTGAACTGCTGGTGCGTCAATATGATCTGCGGATATTAAAAATATCGATAGTACGGCTACGCCTATTCCACCGATTACTGCAAAAAGTTTTGATTTTTTCATCTTTTTTGTTGGTTTATATTATTTATTTTTAATTGTTCGCTTATACTTACGTTTAAATGTAACTGCATGGTTTTTAAAAGTACGTTAATCTTTTGTTAACGTGAAAAACACTAGCTTTGACAGCTCTAAAATTACTCAATTATTTATACCATGAACCCCTCTGCCCCTGATTGGATATTGAAATTTTTAAATCTTTTCGACAGGAACGAACTCATTACTTCTTTTGAAAACGATCAACAATTTTATAATTCTTTAAAACAAACTGGATTTATTTACGGAGTCTCTGTAGCTGCTCTGCCAAAGAAGAGGCTTGGAAATTTGAAACTTACAAAAGAGGAACTCGCAAAAATAAACCTCTTTCACTCCTTACTTTTTTCTTTTTTTGAAAAAAATAAAAATGCGACAAATAAAGATGCAGTAGCAGATATTTTATCTTTTTACCAGCAGATGGAAAAAAGGAAAACAAGCTTTTTTCAGAAATTTTCACTTTCACAACGCCCAGAAAATACTTTAGAGCATATCCTTTCTACAAGATTGCAGGAAGCCAATACATTGTTGAAAAAAAATACGGTTTCATTATTAACCTATGCGCTTTTATACCTAGACGTCTTAGCCTATAAACAGTGGCAGGCAGACCCTGCGTCTGCAAAAAAATATTACAAGCAATTGGAAACCGTAATTTTAACTGGATGTTTCTACACCTTAAAGTCTAAAAAGAAAAAAACTAAGTACGACAAACTTCTCATTGAACTTTTTGAAACTTCTTCGCAATATATAATTGATGAAACCGAAGGTGGTGCTGCAACTTTTTTGGAAAGTCTAAATTATTTGAAGAGTAGCCAAAATTCTTTAGAAAAAAATTATCTGCTGGACCTTTGCTGCCTTACCGTTTGGGAAGATTTAAAGATGGACGAAATAGAACATCAATTTTTACAACAGCTCTTGGTTACACTTGATTATCCTGAAGCTGAGCTTCAGAAAAGTCTTTTGGCCCTCAACACCTTTTCAAAAAATTATACCGAAAAAATCCTGCTGTTTGAATATTCGCACCCAGTGAAACAGTTTTACAAGCAATCTGCCTCTACTGTAAAACTGTTGATTATAAGAAACAAAGACCGCTTAACACGTGAACTGGAAGAAAGCGGTGAATTGATGGTTTTGCTTGGGCAATCCACTCTGCGCGATCTTTCTGCAGAAGAAAAATCGAAAGTGAAAGAACAGTTATTGGATATTTGTAAAACCATCCCATCACTTACAATCTTTCTCTTGCCTGGTGGAACGGTTCTTTTACCCCTATTGGTAAAATTTATTCCGAAGCTTTTACCTTCCTCCTTTCAAGAAAATAGAATTGAATCTTCCAAAAAGAAAGGATAACTACTCCAGCCAAAGTTTAAAATCTTTTACCCTTTCACGAGCAACGATTACTTCCTGTTCCCTATAACTATTTAACTTCAATTGAAGCCGGGAATTTGTGTATGCTATTATATCTTTTATTGAATTAATATTTATGTAAAATTTTCGACTTATCCTAAAAAAGGTTTCTGGGGAAAGCTCCTGTTCCAGTTGCTCCAAAGTAGTTTCCAAAAGATAATCACGGCCATCCACCGTGTGTGCATACGTACCTTTGTTTTCAGAATAGATACACTCAATTTCATCTACCGAAATCATTTTAATGTGCTGCCCTATTTTTGTAGTAAATCGCTTTTTATACTCGCGCTCCATAGGGTTTACGAGCAATTTTTTAATATCCTCAAAATTGAGCTGCACATTTTTGTGGCTCGGTTTGAAGAATTTATACTTTTTAACTGCAGCCTGCAGTTCGGCTTCGTCAATAGGCTTTAAGAGATAATCGATACTATTCAGCTTAAAAGCCTGCAGTGCATATTCGTCAAAAGCAGTGGTGAAAATAATGGCGCTGTCTACTTCCACCGTATCAAAAATTTCAAAGGAAAGGCCGTCGCTCAGTTGAATATCGAGAAATATCAAATCTGGATGCTTGTTGTTTTGAAACCATTCCACGGCTTCTTCTACACTGTGCAGCATTTGGTTGACAACTACATCTTGTTTTTCAAGCATCCGTTGAAGGTAACGGGCAGAAGGTTTTTCGTCTTCGATGATCAATACGTTCATTTGATTGGTTTCTAGTTATAGGTTTAATTTTTAAAGGTCCTCATCCAAAAATTGCCTCATTTTTTTCTCTTCCCAACGCTTTAAAAAATTATTGTTCACATTCATAACAAAGAACACATACAGGGCGTGCGACACCAAACCGATGCCCCAAAAAATAGCGGTAATGTAATTGCTCCAATGTGTAAAGTTTATTTCCTTAGCATTAAAAACATTGGCCGAAACAAGTATAATCGATATGTTAACAATTATATATACCGCCAAGTGACTGTAAAACCCCTTTAGGGTCTCTACCTTTTTTTTCGCCTTCAAATAGGCCAAGCTTTTTTTGGTTTCCATTGCTTTATAAGTTTTATTCTTCTTTCATGAATTTTTTAAACTGTCGTTCTTCCCAGTTTTTATGAAGGAAGATTTATATTGAAACTTTCGCCGCGTGAAATAGTAGTCCGATTCCCCAAAAAAATGGAACTATTAAAATATTCCAATCAACCCATTCCACAAAATTTTTATCATTTGATTCAATTTGAAAAAACTCCAGAACATTTCCTCTCACAATAAATAAAGCTATGTTTACAATTACATATACTATTAAATGCTTGTAAAATCCTTTTAATGCTTCTACCCTTCTACGGGCCTTTCTCCATTTTATGCTTTCAGAATACTCCATTATTTCCAATTATTTTTAGACTTTTGTTCTTCCTCTTCCATAAACTGTTTCATCTTTTTTTCTTCCCAGTCCTTACCTATGAAAGGTGCCCATCTAAATGTTTTTATGGCCTGAAAAAAGATTCCAATTCCCCAACCAAAAGCTGCCCATAAAAACCACGGATGGCGCAGTTCGTTTACATAATAATTAAGTCCCGCCAGAGCAGCAATAAAGACTATGTAAAACATTAAACTTGTGTAGAATTTCTTAATTTCTGCCACGCGTTGTTTGGCTTTAAAATATTTGTTGTCTTTATGATTTTCGGTTTCCATAATTGTGATTTTTTATATTATTTCATAAAGATAGCACTGGTTGAATTCTTTCAAAAAAAGAAGAAACCCAACTGTAGTTTCTTAGGGACGAACTGTATTCTATTCATCTTCGTCCATCAACTCACGTATTTTGCGCTCCTCCCAATCTTTTCCGAAAAATGGATTATAGTTAAAGGTTTCGGCAGCGTGGCCCATAACTCCAAAGCCCCAACCCACTATGGGAAAAAGCGCCCACGGAAAGCCGGCTCTCGAAATATAATTCAGGTATATAAACACGGGGGCCATCAAAATGTATAAAGTCAAGTGAATGTAAAATCCTTTTAGCTTTTCCACACGCTTTTTTGCGAGTTTGTATTTTTTTTCTGAAATAAATGTATCTGGTGTATTCATAATATGAAGGTTTTCGCCCAAAATGGGAATTGCTATACTGAATTCTTTTCGATTTTCGTTAATTATTACTGGGCGTTCCGTCAATAGTGCATATCTATCACGAATGTTCCGCAAACCAACGCCCGTGCTCTCTTTTAAAACCTGCTTTGGCTGACTGTTGTTGGTAACCACCAAATTGCCATTTTCTTCTTTAATTGTTATGTACAATTTTTTTGAAGGCATAACCTGATTATGCTTAACCGCATTTTCCAACAAAAGTTGAAGCGATAACGGGACTACTTTTGCTTGTGGGTTCTCCAACTTTGAAGGTGAAGTAAAAACAATACTATCCTCAAAACGTACCGCCAATAGCGACATATAAAGCTCCGCAAATTTCAATTCCTCTTCCAGGGTAACCAACTCCTTGTTTTTTTGTTCCAAAACATAACGATACACTTTGGAAAGCGAAGTAGTAAAACGTGTAGCGGCTTCGGGATTTTCTTCAATTAGGCTGGTAAGTACGTTTAAACTGTTAAAAAGAAAATGTGGATCCAATTGGTTTTTAAGGGCGTCAAATTTTGCCGAAGCTGTTCCGGCAATTATTTTCTGTTCCTTTACAATAGTCTGTTGCTTATTTCTATAATAGTAAACCACGTAAAATACAGTGGTGACCACAACCGAAATGATAAACGATATATAGTAATACTGCATCTTTTCGGCAGCAATAAATGCTGAAAAGCCTTTTCCGTCTATTATGACTTCTGTTATAAATCGAATAAATAATAGTGCCAAAAGTGTAACCAGAATTCCTCCCAAAAGTCCTTTTAAAAGATTTTTTGTCTGAAAAACCTGGTTGGGGAACAATTTCAATAAAAAAACAAAATAATACGCATTAACCATATACAGTATTACGGAATACAATTGATTGTAAAGGAAGGCAAATAGAATATCACGCCAGTTATCATATTGGTATCCATTGGCATATTGAATCAAACCGAGGATGATGAAAACCAGGGCTCCCACGAAAAATGCTTTTCCAAATTCTTTTAAAATGCGCATAAATATTTTCCTTTTTTATACCTACAAGGTCTTAAAGACCTTGCAGGAGGATATGGAGTATTCGCGAATTGGCGGCAAAATTTTAATTACAGCTTTCTGCCTGTACTTGCTTAGCCCGTTCTTCACCATAAGTTGGGTAAAATTCACCCGCTGGTTTAAAGGTAGCAAAAAGATCTATGGCGCGCTGAATGTCTTTACAGTAGGGTTCAATGGATTGCCCAAAATATTTTGCGCCGCCCATATCCCATTCAGCTTTTGCTAAAATAATACGTGGATTATCTGGAGCAAGCGCCAAGGCTTTATTGTAAAGTTCCGAAGCTTTCGCGGAATAGGTCATTCCGTACTGTTGTCCATCATAAACAATCCAAGCGGTATATAGTTGTGCCTGTAAAACCAGTAAATCTGGGTTTTCTTTTGAAATTGCGGTAGCATCATTGATAAAATCCTGCGCTTTGTCCAATTGAGCTTTCAATTTAGTTCCGTCCTTTTCGGTAAAACTGTTGATTACGTTAATCTGCGCCACGTAATACGGTGGCAACCAATTATCGGGTTCGGCTGTTGCAATACGTTCAAACACGTTTGCGGCTTCCCACGATTTGTTTTCCTGCCAAAGCTGAAAAGCTTTTCGCATTCCCTGTTGATATTTAGTGGGTTCAGCGGCTGTATTAACTGCTGAATCTGTTTGTCCCTGCATAATAAGGGCAGTAAAAAAGATCATTAAATACGTGATTACATTTTGCATGGTTTCAAGATTTTTAGTTAGTATAAATTGTTATTCAAATTTCTTTTAAAATATTCAGCTTTAAAAAATTGATAACCCGAACTGTTGAATTTTATAGCTGAATTGTAAGTTTGACTCCGTCATTATAAATTATCAAGCTGATTGTCCTTTCCATCATCGCTGATGGTCCAGAAAAAGCCCACAAAAAAGAACTGATCTGCGGCAGGAAGTAATTCTCTGCGGGCAAAGTTTCCATTTACATCCGGAGCATTGGCATATTGATAGCCATTTACATTTTTAAAAGCAAAAACATTATTTACGGAAACATATAGAATCTTTTGTTGTGAAAGTAAATATGCCCAGTTCAAGCTCACACTGTTATAATCGCGGGCTTTATTCTGAAGAAAACCGGGCGTGTTCAAATCGGTATAGGTTCTTCCGCTGCCGTATTGATAACTGAACCCAATCTGGCTTTTCCAATCGTTAATCCAGTATTTTCCAACTACCGAAAGGTTATGGGTATTTGCAAAACTCGGCGTGGCGGCAACGGGGTAATTTTTATACTTCCGTTCGGTGTCCAAATAGGAATAACTTACCCAATAATCTATGTTTCTAAGCGTCTCATTGTCTCGCCAAAATAAATCAAGTCCTTGCGCAAAACCATCACCATTGTTTAGAAATGTTGTGTATACGTCAGGAATTTCGTCATTATATGTAACAAGATTGGTATATTGCTTTCTATATATCTCAGCACGAAAAATTCTATTATTGGCTGAATATTGATAGTTCATAATATAGTGTTGGGTATGCTGCGCTTCCAGATTATTGGTGAATTTCAGCACTTCGCTTTCCGGCTGCTGAAAGAAATCGCCATAGGCTAATGAAAGCTGGCTGCTCTTCCCTGTTTTATAGGCAAAGGAAATTCTTGGCGAAACCGTAAACTCTTTGAACAATTCACTGTATTCACCACGAACGCCCAGTTTTAAGGCTAGCTTTCGCGAAAAAATAAAATCTGCCTCCGTAAATGCTGCCGAAATATTATTGTAGTAGCCTAATTTTGCGGCAAAATTTGGTTCGTCATAATCTTCGTTGAAGTCGGTCACAAACTGTTCGGCCCCAAAATTTAACTTAAACCGATTGCTAAAGCGTTTTTTCAACCTCAGCTTTAGGTGTGCTGAATTTTCAATATCTTTTATATTGGCTTCGTCAATGCCAACCTTGGTTTTTCCGAAAGTATAACTTCCACCGCCAAAAACAGTCCAGTCATTTTCAAGCATTTTACTGTAACTGGCATTGGTATAAAAATTTTGGTTGTTGAGTTTAAATCGCGTTCCCTCGGGCTGGTTTATGTCTTCTTGGGTAAGCTCAAAATCGGAAGTGTCAAAAGCACCGTAAACTTTTAAGAGACCATCCCCAATTTTCTGACGAAAAACCGCTTCACCCGAAGCTGTTTCAAAAGGTTTTTTCCAATCATTTCTATCTGGCAAAAGCGCTATGTAAGGCGCTAAATTTATATAGGTAGTGTTAACGCTCAACGAGCTTTTTTCCCACTTTTCAGTATGGCCAAGACCGCCGCCCACGCTCATAATGGCAATGTCAGTCTTTCGTTGCGCTGGTTCGTCTATAGTGTTCAAAAGTAATACGGACGATAATGCTTGTCCATATTCCGCAGAGTAACCACCCGTGGAAAATGTAATTCCATCAAACAAGAAAGGACTGTAACGTCCGCGTGTAGGCACATTGTTTGTTGTAGGCGAATATGGCGTAAAAACCCGTATGCCATCAATGAAAATCTGGGTTTCGCCAGCATCGCCCCCTCGTACAAAGAGGCGTCCGTCTTCTGCAACGGTCGTGGTTCCCGGAAGGGTTTGTAATGCGCCCACAAAGTCTCCCAATGCACTTGCGGTTGTAACGATATCCAAAGGTTTTAAAACAGAAATTTTACTGTTATCGCCCGCAGAAAAGGAACCTGCAGAAATTGTTACGGTATCTAGGGAATTCACATCATCACGAAGCGTAATTTTCAAACCTTTCATTTTTGAAACATCATCAATGATTTTTGAAGCCTCAAAAGAAACATAGGAAATGGTCAAGGTTTGTGTGCCGGTTTCAGAAGTTTCAAATGAAAATTTTCCGTTTTCATCGGAAGTACTTCCATCGTAAGTGCCTTCTAAATACACATTGGCTCCAAAGATTGGTTTGCCGCTATTATCGGTAACGATTCCGGATACCGTATTTTGGGCAAAAAAGAAAAAAGGTGAAAGGAGCGCTAAAATGGTAATGATTGAAATTTTCATAGATCGGTTGGTTTTTATTTTTAGGTCAAAGATGAAACTTCAAGGTATCATTTCAGAAAAAAATAAACCGAACTGTAAAAAATGATGTCCCAATTGTAGTATTTCATTATAGATATTTTTTTGGATAAAACTTACTCAACAAATTCCAAAATATCTCCTGGCTGACATTCCAATACCTCGCAAATGGCCTCTAAGGTGCTAAAGCGCACCGCTTTTGCTTTTCCGGTTTTCAAAATGGAAAGGTTGGAAAGCGTAAGCCCTACTTTTTCGGAAAGTTCGTTTAATGACATTTTTCGCTTGGCCATCATCACGTCCAAGTTTACGACTATTGGCATAATTAAATTGTTAGTTCATTTTCGTTTTGTATCTCTACTCCTCTTTTAAAGACCAATGCTATTATATAAATGACACCCGCAAAAAATAAAAACTGTTCTGCGCCCCAGTCTATTTGTAATGTAAACCCTTGCTTCATGATACGGTTTGCATAGTTTTCCGCAATTATGGCCACAACACCAATACTTAAAGCATAATGGCTCATTTGTGTAATTAGCGTAGCGGTCTTTTCATTAAAGGGATAACTTAAATCAAATTTCATAAAAAGCTTTATCACAAGATAGGCAAGATAAGCTTTCAGTGCCGACAGCGCTATCAAAAAGCTGGCTATGCCAATATAATATTCTACGTTAAAATTGTACACATCTAAAAGATCCAGCCCCATATAAGTATCTGCTGCGCCACCGGAATTTATAAAGAGGGTTACAAAAAGAGAGACGAGCAAAGCCCCGGTCTTTATGCACAAACCAATGAATATTATCCAAAATATAATATTCATCACTTTCATTATAATATTTGTTTTCATTAGAGATATTTTTATAATTACTTTACGAAAGTAAATAAATATTTATTGATTAACAATAAATATTTTGTAAAATTTAATAAAATAATTTTCCTGATTAAACATTCATTCTTTGTCACAGAAAACCAATTTTTGTAAATTTCAAAATAAAATCAGTCCTACTTTTTTATGCAAAAAGAAATGGAAAATTGTATCTTCGGAATAAAAGAAAAGTAATGGATGATTCTCAAAAAGTTGATGCTTACATTAATAAACAAACCAAATGGAAGGTAGAATTGCAAAAGCTCCGCGAAATTATATTGCAAACAGAATTAAAGGAAGAAGTAAAATGGAGCAAACCCAACTACACTCTTAATGGAAAATTAGTAGTAGGAATTGCCGATTTTAAAAACCATATGGCGCTTTGGTTTCACCAAGGTGTTTTTTTAAAAGACAAGCATAACAAACTTCTTAACGCACAAGAAGGCATCACCAAAGCACTACGGCAGTGGCGGTTTGAAAAGGGTGATGAAATTGACCCTCAAATTGTTTTGGAATATATAGAAGAAGCTATAGCCAACAGCAAGTCTGGAAAGGAATTAAAGCCCGTGAGAAAAAAAGGTGTCTCAATCCCGCCTATTCTTGAAAATGCCTTCAAGAAAGATACTTCATTAAAAAATCATTTTCAAAAACTCACTCCCGGCAAACAGCGAGAATATGCCGAACATATTGGGCAAGCAAAACGGGAAGCTACCCAACAGAGCAGATTGGAAAAATGCATTCCTATGATAAAAAATGGGGATGGCCTTCATGACAAATACAAAAACTGCTAATGGGTTTAAAACCTAATTTTGAAAGATACACTACCAGACAGCTGTGGTTTTATACGCGACGGGCTTTTTGGATTTTGATAGCGTGGGTGATAATTTCGAATGTTATGTTTTTTTACGAATTCATTACTCTAAAAAGCAACGGAGTATTGAGTTCTAGTTACGATTTTTATTCAGCAGTAATGGCAAACCTTATTGTTGCCATTTCAGCAGGGCTCATAGGCGGCATTGTAACCGTAAATTTAATGGAACGTTGGCTTAGGCGTTTGGTTTTTTGGAAAGCCCTTCTTTATTTAATAATCGCTTACACCGTCACCGCTTTTTTGGTAGGTGCCATTGGTGCATTGTACATAACGAGTGAAGACTTGGGGGTTCCATTCTATACCTTGGAAGTGCTTCAGCAAACAATTTCCTTTTTTGGCACATGGCTTTTTATAAAGAATTATATCATTTGGCTATTCATAGTTCTAATTACGCTTATCGTTTTGATGGTAAACGACAAATATGGTCCTGGAGTGTTTCCGGATTATTTAATAGGAAGATATTTTAGGCCCAAACATGAACGACGTATTTTTATGTTTGCCGATATTAAAAATGCCACGGGAATTGCCGAAAGTTTGGGAGAGGAAAAGTATTTCAATTTTTTGAAAGATTTTTTTAGGCACATAGCTCCCGCCATAGTACAAACCCGCGGCGAAGTTTATCAATATGTTGGTGATGAAGTGGTTGTGTCTTGGAAAATGAAATGGGGCCTAAAACGCGGAAATGCTATACAATGCTATTATAGCATGAAAAAGATAATTAAATATAAAGCTCCCAAATACTTAAAAAAATACGGTGTGGTTCCCGAATTCAAAGTGGGTCTTCACTACGGCACGGTAATGGTTGGTGAAATTGGGCAAATAAAGCGCGATATCGCTTTTTCTGGTGATGTTTTGAACACAACCTCACGTATTCAGGCCATGTGCAACGAACTGGATGTCGAAATTTTAGCTTCAAAACCATTTGCCGATATTGCTTATAAATTACCAAAAGGCGTTACCAAAAAAGAACTGGGGAAAGAAAAGCTTCGCGGTAAAAGTGAAGAGATTGCAATGGTAACCTATAAAAAATTATAATACCCAAAGACTATAATAAATTATTTATGAAATGCCCATTAACTAATTACGAACCAACCGAAGATGATTAATTACGGCATTACATCTTCCATTTTATTAAATATTATACAGATGAAAACAGACAACTACACAAAAATCATTTTAACAATCATCGCTGTTTGCCTCACCATAAATGTGATGAGAGACTTTGAATTTATTCCGTCCGCTTACGCAAACGAAATCGAAACACTACCCAGTAAACCTTTCACGGAAGTGATGGACGTACGCTTGGTAGACATTAACACTTATGACGAACTAAACGTTAACCTTAAAAGTGTTGATACCTATGATGAAGTGAAAGTAAATCTCAAAAAGATTGAAACCTCGGATGAGCTGGACGTTAACATTGATGAAATCGGTGGCAGTTGGGTTTCAAATGGTGGGCCTATCCCGGTAAAGGTTCAATAAACGGAAGGCTGTAGGCTATATTTATATATAACCCAACAGCGGTTAGGTTTTTTTAAAAGGACGAATAATCAAGCGTGCGGCGCGATCATAATTGATGTAACTATACGTCCAATTAAAAAACGTTACTACCCTATTTCTGAAACCCACCAAAAACCAAAGATGAACAAACATCCAAAGAAACCAGGCTATTGCGCCGCCGAAGTATAATTTGCCCATATCAACAACCGCCTTATTGCGTCCTACGGTGGCCATGGTTCCTTTATCAAAATATTCAAAAGGCTCCATTTTTTCACCTTTTAGCATTTTCCTGAAATTTTTCCCCAGCTGTTTACCCTGTTGAATGGCAGGCTGTGCAACTTGCGGATGCCCTTTAGGGTATTTTGTAGATTCCATTAAGGCAACATCCCCAAGTGCATAGATATTTTCAAAACCTTTTATTTTATTAAATCCATCAACTTTATATCTATTGGCTTTCTCTATTAATGCCTCACCATCTATTCCTTTTATAGGAGCGCCAGTAACTCCAGCAGCCCATATAAAGGTTGCCGTTTCAAATTTTTGACCGTCTTTGGTAGTAACTGTTTTCCCATCATAATCACTGATAAATGTTTCCAGATGGATTTGAACACCAAGTTTTTCTAAAAATTTATGCGCCTTTTCCGAAGCCTGCTTGCTCATTGGCGGTAACACCCTATCCAATCCTTCAATAAGGTGTACGTTCATTTCTTCCTCTTCCAGCTCGGGATAATCGTTCTCAAGAATTCCCTTTCTGAATTCTGCCAAAGCTCCCGCAAGCTCCACGCCAGTAGGCCCAGCCCCTGCAATCACAAAATTCAGTAGTCGCTTTCTTTCCCTTTCATCTGTTGTTATATCTGCCTTTTCAATATTCTGTAGCATCAAACTTCGAATGTTAAGTGCTTGCGGTACTGTTTTCATGGGCATGCTATTTTCTGCGATGTTCTCATTTCCGAAGAAATTGGTACGCGTACCCGTGGCAATTACCAAATAATCATAATTTAAACTTCCGATGGAAGTTAAAATACTGTTGTTAACCGTATCTATTCGTTCCACTTCTGCCATTCTGAAATGAAAATCCTTATTATCCCTGAAAATTTTTCGAAGTGGATATGCTATGGAATCTGGCTCTAATCCAGCCGTGGAAACTTGGTATAGCAATGGCTGGAACGTATGGTAGTTGTGTCTGTCAAAAAGTACAATTTGTATCTTCTCTTTTTGAAGCTTTTTTATGAAAGAAATACCAGCAAATCCGCCACCTATAACTACAATTCGGAGCAAGCTGGTTTCGGGAATATTCATCTGTTTATTTTATACCCTAAATTTAGGCATTGTAATGAGAGTTCGTTTAATTTTTATGATTTTTGTAACAAACCTCTCTTCGTAAATACTAATCAAAAGCTAACAAACTACCATTGAACAAAGAGCTAGAACATAGTTTTGTGACCCAACTGGAGGAGAATCAAAACATTGTACATAAAATCTGTAGGTTATATACCAATGACAGCGACGCGCATAACGATCTGTTTCAGGAAATAACCATTCAACTTTGGCGCGCATACCCAAAATTTCGGGGCGATTCCAAATTTAGCACTTGGATGTACCGCGTGGCACTTAATACGGCAATAACGCTTTATAGAAAATCAAAAAGAAGTATAAAAACACAGGATTTTGAAGGAGTCAGTTTTAAAATTTCCTCAGAACCCTATGATGATACAACCGAACAACAATTGAAGCTTATGTACAGTGCCGTGAAAGATCTGAACGATATTGACAAAGCATTGGTTTTTCTCTATCTGGAAGACAAAAACTACAGGGAAATCTCTGAAACCCTTGGTATTACAGAGGTAAATGCTAGAGTAAAAATGAACCGGATAAAGGAAAAATTACGAACCATTTTAAATCCGTAACCCACAATGGATGAACTGGAACTATTAAAAAAACAATGGCAAAGCAGTGAGCAAAAGCTTCCGAAGCTTACCTATGATGATATTTACAAAATGTTGTTGAAGAAATCCTCTTCAATCGTAAAATGGATATTCTACATAAGTATTGCCGAAATTCTTTTTTGGACCCTCCTTTCCTTCATGGTACCGGAATCGAGCACCAAGTTTAGTGACGATATTGGTCTTCATAATATTTTGGTGGGCGTAAACGTGCTAAACTATACGGTATTTGGAGTTTTTATCATTCTTTTTTACCGAAACTATCGCAAAATCTCAACCACAGATTCTATCAAAGACTTGATGAAGAATATTCTGCGTACACGAAAAACGGTCAAGTATTTTGTGATTTACAACGTAACAGCTTCAGTTTTACTGATAATAGGAATTAATTTTTACTACTATTTCAACCAGGATATTGTATTCCAGTTTATGACGGAAGATTATGGTATCACGAACATTTCACAAGAAAGGTTTATGAAAATGTTTTTTGTGATCCAAATACTTTTCGGAATCGTGATGATTGGTTTTATCCTTTTATTTTACAGAATTGTTTACGGAATTCTTTTAAGAAGGCTGTACAATAACTATAAAGAACTAAAGAAGATAGAGTTGTGAAAAAAGCCGCAGTAAAAAGTTATGATACCCTTTAAAACTACTGAAAACTGCCACTGCGACTGAAAACTCATTTAATAACGCCACTGACGCTCTTTGTTGAGTTCTTCTTCGCTTTGTATTGCAGAAGCAGGTATTACTTTTAGAAATGATGGATGCTGCTCAATGGCATATTCCAGCTTTTCCACGATTTGTTCCATTGTCTCGTTATCGTAATCAATATCAAGCGGTGGTTTGATTTCCATAGATTGAAGAATGCCCCTTTTCTTTATCCGAAGCCCTTTCTTATCAAACGATCTTCTGAAACCATCAATTACAACGGGAACTACTACAGGTTTGTTCTTTTTGATGATATGTGCAGTTCCTCTGCGGATGGGTTTCCAAGGTTTGGTAGTTCCCTGCGGAAAGGTAATCACCCAACCGTCATTTAGCGCTTTGGTAATATTGCTTACATCGCTCATCTTCACCTGCTTGTTTACTTCTTTTCCTTTTTCACGCCAGGTGCGTTCAATACTTACAGAACCAGCATAGGCAAGGATTTTTGGCAATAAACCATCCTTCATTGTTTCCTTTGCCGCTACAAAATAAATATTTAGTTTCGGGTTCCAGAGATATCCAATATTTTTAATGCTATCCTCACGGCCGTGCAGGCTTGCGTTAAAAACATGCAGCATAGCCGCAACATCTGCAAAATAGGTTTGGTGATTGCTTACAAAAAGTACATTTCTCTCTGGAAGCTCTCTAAGAATCTCGCTTCCCTCAATTTTTAATTCATTAAAGCCTTTAAATCTTCGGTGAGTTAACAGACCAGCTATCCGTATTAACCAGAGTTTTAAAAAAAGTATATGCCCAAAAGGGTTTTTTTTGAAGAGACTCATTTTTCAGTAATCAGTATTCAATATTCAATGGTCAGCGCTCAGTCTGCGGTAAGAAATGGCTTCATAAATTTGAACTTTGTAACACCTATCAACTACCGTCTACCTACTACCGACATAGGAAAGACAAATATACTAAAATAAGCCATTACAGCACTTTTTTAAGCAATTCGCGCACTTCGTTGAGCATCATTGCGGTAGCGCCCCAAACTATGTGTCCGTTCAATTTAAAAGCTGGCACTTCAATGCTTGTGGCGTAGGACGTGGAGAGGGTTTGGGTGGTTACGTTCACATCGTCCATAAAGTCGCGTAGGGTTACTTCTATCAGTGCTTCCACTTCTTCTTCCTGCGGAATAAACTTTGGTGATTGTGCGGTTATTCCCAAAAAGGGTTGCACAAAAAAATTGCTGGGTGGAATGTAGATTTCAGTAAGCGCTTTTAATACTGAAATTGCATTCCGTGAAACGCCAACTTCTTCTTCGGTTTCACGCAAGGCGGCATCCTGTATGGAGTTATCTTCTGCTTCAAGTTTGCCGCCGGGAAAACCCACCTGTGCAGAGTGAACGCCTTTGTAAGTTTTCCGAAGGATTAAAATCAAGCGTGTTTCAAAATCTTCCGAAGGGTAAAAAAGCGACATCACCCCTGCCCTCTTTGCGGTATTCTGGTGGCGGGCAATGCGTTTCAGTTCCTGCAAGCGTTCCATAGGTGCCATTTTAAATTGGACCGTTTCGCCGGGAAGTTCCATTTTTGTTACTTTTACAATCCGTTTTTCAAAATCGCGAAAATCCATTTATGAAGAAGTTGTTTATTTATTGCCTGGGAATTGTTCTGTTCTTTGGAAGCTGTGAAGATAAGAAAAAGGCTTACGATGCCGATGGCTCTCGGGACAAAAACGAAATAGAAACAAAGACTGAGGCTAAAACTGAAACCGAACCTGATGCCATTTCAGAATATCCTGAAATTACGAACGATAATGTGGTTTCCTTTTTAACCGAATACGGAAAGGAAAACCCGGAAACCAAGGTCTTGATAACCACCCGGTTTGGCGATATTGAAATTGAACTTTACGAAGACACGCCAATGCACCGCGCCAATTTTATCTATTTGGTGAAACAAAACTATTTTCACGAAACATTCTTTCATCGAGTGGTTCCAAATTTTATAATCCAGGCCGGCAATAGTGATTTGGTTTCAACGCAGAAGAAACGCGCGGAGTTAGGAAAGGAATATTTGCTTCCTGCAGAGATAGTTCCAGGCCGCTTGCACGAATACGGAACGGTTTCGGGAGCCAAGGAATATCGTGAAAACCCTGACAATAGAACGGCACCGTATGAATTTTTTATTTTCTTGGGCCCAAAATCTTCAACAACCCATTTAAACGGTAAATACACCATCTTCGGAAAAGTGACCAAGGGGATGGACGTGGTAGACGAAATTTCAAAAGTGAAGGCGGACGATGGCGACTGGCCGCTGAACAATATTTATATTAGCGCGAAGGTAATTGAATAGAAAATTCCAAAAATCACTGGAAGTTTCAGAAATTTCGGAATTTATCCAATTATTCTTTAATAAATTTCTTTGTGAAACTTTTTCCGTTTAAAGTTATTTGAGCAAAATACATCCCTGCGCTCAACTGTGAAACATCAATGGATTTTGAATAAACTTCTTTTACCAAAAATCCTTGAGTAGAATAGATTTTTACGTTTTCAATGTTTTCGGTTGATTGGATATTCAACATATTTTCTGCTGGGTTGGGGAATAATTGAAAATCTATGGTTGCTAAGTCTTTGATATCTAATAGACAATTTTCACTATACCTAGCAATTTCATCTTTGCACCAACCAAAATAGTTCTGTTGTTCGCAAACTTGACTATATGCATAATTTACGTCATCAACTTGAATGCATGTGAGCTGATTGTTATAGGCTAACATCCTATCCATATTAATGTTGTTTCCGTTTTTGATATTTAATGATTTTATTTGATTATCGAAACAGTATAAACCTACAAGATTGCTCTGTAAAGACAAATCCAATACCGTAAGATTGTTATCATAGCAGGATAATAGTTCCAACGCTGGATTTTGCGAAAAATCCAACTCTATAATATTATTCATGGCACAATCCAAACTCATTAAATTAGGGTTTTGTGATACATTAATCTCGGTAATGGTATTGCCAACACAATACACAATTTCAAGCAAAGGGTTATGGCTAAAATCGAGAGTGGTTAGTAAATTAAAGCCACAATAAACAACTTCCAAAGCCGAATTTCCAGTAAAGTCGAGTTCTGTAATTTGGTTTTCAATACATCGAAAAACTCTCAAAAGTGGATTGTTCAATAAGTTTATGTTTGTAAACTGATTACTGTTTAAAACCAACTGATTAAGCTTACTGTTATGGCTCACATCTAGATTGGTAAGTTGATTGACGGCCGCCCCTAATGATTCCAGATTTAAATTTTGGGTTACGTTAAGACTAGTCAACTGATTATTGTTACATCTTAAAGTTATAAGTGCAGGATTTTGGGCAAAATCCAAACTTTGAATATCATTATCATCACAATCAAAAAACTCCAATCTTGTATTCTGTGATAAATCCAAAGAAGATAAATTATTGATTTTACAACTTAACCATTCTACGTTTATAAAGCTTTGTATTCCCTCTAGTGAGGCAATATTTTGATCGTTAAGGTATAATTGATATACCGCTTGTGCTTCAGAAACTTGAATTTCTCCGTCATTATTGGTGTCAGCGTCCCCATCCCAAATACCATCATTATTAAAATCTGCACAATACGTGGTTAACAGTGCATTTTTAAAATTCGCATCAGGAATATTCACAATCTGCGCATTAGTAAAACCACAGACTAAAAGAAAAAGAAAAATGTAAAGTTTTTTCATATAAAAGATTTTGGGCGAATTAATTTTGGCGGCAATATATTATTTTTCCTACTAATTTCTAAACTCATAAGCCTTTAAACACTTAAACTCACAACTCATCCTTCCTATAAATACTCGGCAAGGAAAGATTGAAATATACCGCTAGCAACCGAACTATAATTACAATTGAACCAGAGATTATAACTATAAAATCTTCAGAAATTGGAGTATTGTGCAATAAGAAATATGCAGAAGCTCCCAAAATACAGGCCGTTGCATAAATTTCCTTTCTGAAGATGATGGGGATTTCATTACAAAGTATATCGCGCAGCACACCTCCAAAACAGGCTGTCATTGTTCCTAGAGCAATACAAATTATAGGATGAAAACCTGCCGCGATGCCCTTCTCTACCCCAACGATAGTGTAGAGTGCAATACCAATAGTGTCAAATAAAAACAGTGAACGACGAATGTAACCTAGCCTTTTTCTGAAAATAACTGCAAAAATTGTAGAACCAAAAATTACATAAACATAGGTAAGGTTGCGCATCCATGCTACGTTTGCATCAATAAGAATATCGCGCAATGTTCCACCGCCAACAGCCGTTACAAAGGCAATTATCAAAATTCCGAAAGGGTCCAAGCGCTTGTTGAGGGCGGTAAGTACCCCAGAAATGGCGAACGCGATGGTCCCTAAGATGTCTATGAGTAATATCAGCTTCACATGTTCTGTGTAAAATGGTTATAGTCGCGCAAAACGGTATCTATGTATTGTTTATCGTATAAATCTGAAGACGTTTCCAAAACGCTTTCCACTTTTTTCCGAAGCGCGTTCAAGGTTTTAAAATCATTTGATTTAATGGCGATGAGATAGGTTTCCTTTATAAGACGGGCATCTTTATCGGTCAACTTGGTTACGTTCAAAAACTTGGGTTGATAGTCGTCTGCAATTTCTTCCAAAATGGTATGACTTATTTTTACTTTACTTTTTGTACTTATTACAACCGTTCCTGCAGCGTGGTCGCCAACGCGTTGTCTCTTGTCTGAAAAAATAATGGAAAGCAAGCCAATGGAACCCAAAAAAATCCAGATATCTACCAACCGGAGCATCCACAAAACCATATAATCGCTCCAGCGCGCGGGACTTCCGTCCACTTTTACCACGCGGGTTTTCATCGCCATTTTTCCTACGGTCCTTCCGTTGAAAAGGATGTGCATATAAAGCGAATAGAACATTACCGGCAAGAGCAACAATTGCTGAAGCCCAAAAACAGTCCAATTATCACTGAATGCCATATTCATTGCCTCGGTGGCCAATTCTACGATATAGAAATACGCAAAAAACAGGAAAAGGTCTATAAGAAAAGCCAAAATACGCTCGCCCACACTTACTATCTTATAATCCAGATTTACGTTTTGGGTAGTATTGATTTCTAAGTTTGCCATGTAAAAGCAAGTGGTTATATTTATCGAAAATTTAAGAAGATGCGCGAAGCGGCATTCGTCAAGCAAAATAAGGAAAAATGGATTGCATTTGAAAAAGCAATCACACTTAATTCAAAAATAAGTCCAGACCAGCTTGCGGACCATTACATTCAGCTCACTAACGACCTTGCCTATGCGCAAACTTATTACCCTGACAGCAAGGCACTTCAGTATTTAAATTCGTTGGCTTCACAAGCGCACCAAAAGATTTACAAGAATAAAAAAGAAACCAAAAACCGCATTGTGAGCTTTTGGAAATACGAGTTTCCGCTGTTTTTCCGCCAGCATCAGCGTATGTTGCTCTTTTCATTTTTGCTGTTCGCTACAGCCACGGCAATTGGCGCCATTTCCGCAGTAAACGATGATTCATTCGTTCGGTTAATACTTGGCGATGGTTACGTAAATGAAACCTTGAATAATATTGAAAAAGGCGACCCGACCGCTATTTATAAAAGCGGAAGTGAAATAGGTACCTTTCTGGGAATTACCATCAACAACATTCGCGTGGCGTTTTTGGCGTATGCCTTTGGCGTGATTACCTCTTTGGGAACGGCCTACATATTATTCAGCAATGGAGTGATGCTCGGGGTCTTTTTCACCTTTTTCTACAACCGCGACCTTCTTTTCGAAGCCTCTAAGAGCGTTTGGTTGCACGGTACCATTGAGATTTCGGTAATCGTAATTGCGGGCTGTGCGGGAATGGTAATGGGCAACAGCATTCTTTTCCCAAAAACATATTCACGGAAAGTTTCATTTTTGAAAGGCGCAAAGGACGGTCTTAAAATTGTAGTCAGCACCATTCCCTTTTTCATCATTGCCGGGTTTATCGAAGGGTTTATAACCCGTTACAGCAATATGCCCGTTTGGTTGGCAATGACCATTATTTTTACTTCCTTGGCGCTTATTATTTTTTATTACGTTATTTATCCAATTATCCTCAACAAAAAGCATGCAACACAAACATATACCGCTTAAACAGCAACGCGATGTAGGCGAAATGATAACAACCTACTTTGAGTTTTTTAAACAGAATTTCAAACCATTTTTAAATATCTTCATCAGCTATAACGGTCTTTTTATTCTGGGCTTTTTGGGCGTAAGCTATTTAATGGTTACAGGTTTTATAGGTGCCTATAATGCTTCCAACACCTATGGAATTGAAAGTGACAATTCCGGTTATTTTATGATGTTAGGCTTGGGGTTTATGGGCTTTTTTATTCTCTACATAATTACAGCCGTGCTAAACTATAGCCTTGCTGCTGTTTACGTAATGCAGTACGAAAAAAACAGGGGCGCTATTGTAGAAAAAAAGAAAGTCTGGGAGACGGTAAAACAAAACCTCGGAAAAATAATCCTCTTTATAATCTTAATGGTCTTTGGTTACGTGATCGCAATGATAGCTGGAATTATCTTAGGTTTTATACCTATAATTGGAACCTTCGCATATTATTTAATTGTTTTGGCCTACACCAGTTGGGTGGGTCTGTCTTTTATGGCAATGATAAATGACAACAAAGATGTAACAGATGCTTTCGGGGAAGGCTGGAAACTTATGAAAAGTTTCTTTTGGAAAAGTGTGCTCTCAAATCTGGTCATAGGGATGTTGCTCGGTATTTTGATGATGGTTGTAATGATGGTTCCCGGCATTTTGATTGGCGTCTATGCCTTTCACTCTTTGGATACCGGCGTAGATCTAGCCAATTCGGCAGGAGCCAACGTGGTTTGGACGCTTGCCCTATCACTATTATTGATTCTTTATACCCTCAACCAGTCTATGATACAATTTGTGAACGGAATTCTATACTACTCCCTTCACGAAGAAACCTATAACGAAGCCACGCGCGAGCGTATCGAAAACATTGGCGCCGGTGAATAAATTGCTTTTTATATCATTTTTCCTTTTCAATTTCTTCTCTGCCACAGCCGCAGATGTGGACAGTCTTACTGTGGCCGTTGACAGCAGTAAGCTTGCACCTAAACATTTCCCAGAAAATTTAAGTGAGAAATATTCCGGAAACGATTTCGATTACGACACAATGGAAGGCGAGGCAGAAAACTATTTGGGTCGCGCAATTACTTGGTTTTTCAATAGAATGGGTGAGTTTTTTGGTATCCATCTTTCGCCAGAAGCCTACCAAATCATAAAAATCATAGTGTACATTTTGCTTATCGTTTTCGCCATTTATATTTTGGTGAAATTGCTCGTGGGCGATAATGCCTCGTCATTTTTCAGCAGAAAAAGCAAAATGGTAGCGCCGCTCAATATTCAGGAAGAACATATTGAAAATATAGATTTGGACAGCTACATAAAAAATGCCCTAAAGGAAGAAAATTACCGTTTGGCGATTCGCTATATGTATCTTAAATCACTGAAATTACTGTCGCTGAACAACATCATCGATTGGCATTTTGAAAAAACCAACAGTGACTATTACCGCGAAATTGAGAATATTACCTTAAAGGAAAACTTCAAAAAAACCTCCTATCTCTACGACAATATTTGGTACGGCGAATATGCGCTGGACAAGGCCGGTTTTGAAAACGCCGAAAAAGATTTTGAACGACTCAACCAAAACCTGAAAAATGCTGGATAAACGTTCAAAAAGGGTACTGTGGATTTTCGGAATCGCGTTGCTGGGCATCGTGATTACGGAGCTCGTGCGCCCAAAACCTATCGATTGGCGCGCCAGTTACACTTCGGCTGATAAAATTCCGTTCGGCGGCTTCGTGCTATTTGAGGAAGCCCCTTCCCTATTCAAAAATGCCGAAATAGAAAAGATTGCCAAAGACCCCTACGAGTTTTTGACGGACAGCACCTATGCGCAAAATTCGGCCTATATTTTTATCAATGACGAAATATTCTTTGATGAAAGACAGACCGATGAAATTTTAAAATACGTGGAAAACGGGAACACAGTGTTTATCGCTTCCCGCAGCATTGGTTACATGCTGCGGGATTCCCTGGGCATCGAATCCACGGCCAATTACAATATTTTGGAAGAAGAAATTCGCCCGAAATTCTTCTCGCCATCGTTAAAACAAGATTCACTTCCTGCCTTCAAAAAAGGGGTTTTTAAAGCTTCCTTTAACGAAATTGACACCTTAAAAACCACGGCCCTGGGATATTATGAAAATGCCGAAAGTGCATTGGGAGATTTGAATTATGTGAAAGTAAACTTCGGAAAAGGACAGTTTTTATTACACAACCTGCCCGAAGCATTTTCCAATTATTATCTGCTAAAAGGTAACGAACAATACGCCGCCAACGTACTTTCATACATTGATACCGATAAAATTTATTGGGATGAGTATCTAAAATCTGGACGAAAAGTCGTGGAATCGCCCATGCGGTTCGTTTTGGACCAAGCGCCGCTCACCTGGGCGTATTATGTTTTGATTGGCGGATTGTTGATTTTTGTACTTTTCAAGGGAAAAAGGGAACAGCGCATTGTCGAAGTGATTGAGCCGCTGGAAAATACTTCGGTTGAATTCACCAAAACCATTGGCGACCTGTATTTTCAGCATAAAGATTACAGCAATATTATAGCGAAGAAGATTACTTATTTTTTGGAAACCCTTCGCTCAAAATACTATGTGAACACAAATGAAATTACGGAAGATTTCATCAAAAAATTGGCCCTGAAAAGCGGAAATACGTTGGAAAAAACCCAGAAATTGATGCACTTAATAAAACATTTAAAAGAAAAATCAGTCCACAGCGAAGCCGATTTGCTGGAACTCAACAAGCAAATAGAAGCATTTAGACTATAAAATTATGGAAGAAACACAGGAAAATCCGTTGGAATTCAACGCGCGAATCGATTTAAAAAATCTGCAGGAAGCCGTTCAAAAAATAAAAGCCGAACTCGGAAAGGTAATCGTTGGGCAGCACGATATGCTGGAAATGCTCATCATTTCAATACTCACCGACGGCCATTCGCTTATTGAAGGCGTACCGGGCGTTGCAAAAACCTTGACCGCAAAACTGTTAGCAAAAACCTTGGCGGTAGATTTCAGCAGAATCCAGTTCACGCCAGACTTGATGCCGAGCGATATTTTGGGAACTTCAATCTTCAACGTAAAAACAAGCGAGTTTGAATTTAAGCAAGGTCCCGTTTTCTCAAACATCGTTTTGATTGACGAAATAAACCGTGCGCCAGCAAAAACACAGGCTGCACTTTTTGAAATTATGGAAGAGCGCCAAGTAACCATGGACGGTACCGAATATAAAATGCAACCGCCATTTTTGGTTTTTGCAACCCAAAACCCTGTGGAACAGGAAGGAACTTACGCCCTGCCCGAAGCGCAATTGGACCGTTTTCTTTTTAAAATAAATGTGCCCTATCCCACTTTGGAAGAAGAAATCCACATTCTTGAAAACGAGCACCATCGGAAGGATGCTTTCGTCTTGGATAGCGTGACACAAGTACTGAACGCAAAACAAATTGCCGAATACCAACACACCATTAAACAAATAATTATTGAAAGCAATTTGCTGAAATACATCGCAGCAATTGTGGACAATACGCGAACCAACGCAAATCTATTTTTGGGTGCCTCACCACGTGCGTCCTTAGCAATTATGAACGCTTCCAAGGCTTTGGCAGCAATAAACGGTCGCGATTTTGTAACCCCAGACGATATCAAAAAAATAGCCCCTTCGGTACTAAGACATAGAATTATGCTAACCCCAGAGCGCGAAATGGAAGGAATAACGGCAGATAAAGTGGTGCAACAGATCATTGAAACCATCGAAATTCCGCGATAGTATATATAAATAAGGTTGTAAACTGCAATTCAAGAGCTAAAAGATCTGATTATCGAAGGGAAAAATGTAATTATTGAAGCAAAAGATATAATTAAAGAAGAGCAGGACCTCATTATGACAGCAAAAGATGAAATTCTGGCAGTGCAAGAATTAAATCGGAGGGTGAAAGACTCAATTCGGAAGGTGCAAGACCCAATTCCGAAGGTGAAAGACCCAATTCCGAAGGTGAAAGACCCAATTCCGAAGGTGCAAGACGTAATTCGGAGGGCGCAAGACCCAATTCCGAAGGTGAAAGACCCAATTCGGAAGGTGCAAGACCTAATTCCGAGGGGAAAAGACCCAATTCATTTAAAACCTGAAACCTGAAACCTAAAACAAATTTTAAAAAGTGAAGAAATTCCTTAAGAGCCTATACCTAAAAAAGCGATTTTTCATCGTGCTGTTCTCGCACGCGGTGCTGTTTGTAGTTTCATACTTCTTTCAGGAACTGTTTGGCGTGGCCAAGCTTCTGTTCTATCTACTTTTGGGAATATTTGTTTTCGATATTTTCCTATTATATCGAAATAGAACTGGAATTCAGGCACAGCGACTACTGCCCGAAAAGCTTTCCAACGGTGATGATAATTCCATTGAAATTAAGGTTGTAAATAGGTTTCAGTTTAAAACTTCCGTAAAGATTATTGACGAATTGCCCATTCAATGGCAGATTCGCGATTTTAAGATTGAAGCTATTTTGAATGCTTCCGAAGAAAAGAAATTTACCTATCAAGTGCGGCCAACGGAGCGTGGCGAATACCACTTCGGAAATCTGAATATCTTTTCCTCTACGGTTTTGGGATTGGTTGCCCGAAGACAACAGTTTTCCGCGGAAGCGATGGTGCCAAATTACCCTTCGTTTCTTCAGCTCAAAAAGTATGATTTCATAGCTTTTACCAATAGATTGAAGCTTTTCGGACTAAAAAAAATCCGAAGAATTGGCCATACCATGGAGTTTGAGCAAATAAAGGATTACACTTCGGGCGACGATGTGCGGAACATAAACTGGAAAGCCACCGCAAAACGAAACAGCTTGATGGTGAACCAATTTCAGGATGAAAAATCGCAGCCGGTTTATTCGGTAATCGATAAAGGAAGGGTAATGAAAATGCCTTTCAACCAATTTAGTTTGCTGGATTATGCAATTAATGCTACGCTTGTTATTTCAAACATAGTTCTCAAAAAACACGACAAAGCGGGTATGTTTACCTTTTCCCGAAAAGTGGACGACCGTGTCATCGCCCAGCGGCGAAGTGCCCAAATGCACCTTATATTGGAAACACTTTACAATGTGGAAACCGATTTCTCGGAAAGTGATTTTTCGAGATTATATGTTGATGTAAAGCGACATATCAAGCAACGAAGCCTGCTTTTGCTCTTCACAAATTTTGAAACGATGGATGCGCTGCACCGTCAGTTGCCATATTTGCAGGCAATTAATAAAACGCATCTTTTGGTGGTTATATTTTTTGAAAATACGGAACTGAAATCCTTTATGCACAAAAAGGCAACCACCACCCATCAAGTTTTTGAGAAGACAATTGCTGAAAAATTCATTTATGAAAAAAAACTGATTGTAAATGAACTTCATAAATACGGCATCCAATCCATTCTTACCGCGCCAGAAAACCTTACGGTGAATACCATCAATAAGTATTTGGAAATAAAGGCGAGAGGGCTTCTTTAAATTTTCACTATAAATTATATTGATTAAATATGTAAATTTGCATAAATATAATTTACAATGACAATTACACAACTTAAATACGTTTTGGCCGTGGCCGAACAGCAGAATTTCACAAAAGCTGCCGAAAAAACATTCGTTACGCAACCCACGCTAAGTATGCAAATTCAAAAACTGGAGGAGGAATTGGAAATTCAGATTTTTGACCGAAGCAAAAAACCAATTGAACTTACGGGCGTCGGTAAAAAAATTGTGGAGCAGGCTCGAAACATTGTCAATGAGTCCGAACGCATGCAGGATGTGGTGGACCAGGAAAAAGGCTTTATTGGCGGCACTTTCAAACTCGGCATCATTCCTACCGTAATGCCTACGTTGCTACCTATGTTTCTGAAAAGCTTTTCAAACCGTTACCCAAAGGTGCAATTGAAAATTGAAGAACTGAACACAGACGAAATCATTACAAAAATTAACGATGGTTATTTGGATGCAGCCATTGCTGCCACTCCGCTGGAACAGGAAAAAATAAAAGAAAGACCCATTTATTATGAACCATTTGTGGGCTACATTCCGGAAAACCATCGTTTGGCCTCAAAGGAAAAGTTGGAAACCAATGACCTTGACATTGAGGATATATTATTGCTGGAAGACGGGCATTGTTTCCGCGACGGAATAATAAATCTGTGCAAAGCCTCTAAAAACAACAACCACGATAAGTTCCAGTTGGAAAGCGGAAGTTTTGAAACCCTTATAAAACTTTCAGATGAAGGTTTGGGGATGACGCTTCTGCCCTACTTGCACACTTTGGATTTATTACCATCCCAAACCAAAAATCTAAAGTATTTTAAGGAACCGTCACCAGCACGAGAAGTGAGTTTGATTTATAGTAAAAGTGAACTTAAGATGCAGATTATTAATGCGCTGCACGATATTATTTCTGGTGTAATTCGTGGGGCAATTGCTTTTCAGGATGTGAAAATTATAAGTCCGACTAAAAAGTAGCACTTATTCAGAGGTCAGTATTCAGTGATCAGTGAAATAACTAAATAACCCATTAACTATTAACTATTAACTAAAAAATCCCGCCAGAAAAGGCGGGATTTTTTTATGGGTTTAGATAAATTAGACATTGATTTAATTGGGGGTTCTGCTTGATAAGCGAATCAATCCAGACTTTTAGTTCTTCTACTTCGTAGGGAAGTAATCTGGTCAACGCTTTTTTCAATTCCTTGCAAAACAAATTGACGTCAAAACTTACTTTTGAAAGTACAGCTTTGGTGTAATCAAACATTGCTCTTGCCATAGCTAATTGAGGTTTAGTTAAAAATTTAAGTAGGTAGATTTTTACAATAGGCAGAAGATTTTGTTTTAATGCGTTTTAAATATAACCATTTTTTTCGAATTAAATTCTGTTTGCGAGCCAATTAAGTTTGTTAAAAAATTGTTAATCACCTATCTGTGTTTCGCAAACCTTTACACAATTGAGGTTTACACTATTTAACCTTTAAAGTCCATTCAAATTCAAAAGTAGAAACGACATCCCCGGCCGCATCCTTTCCTTCAGATTTCATCCAAATGGTTTGACCTTCCCCCGTAGAAATAGTTTTATCAATTGCTTCATTTATTAATGCACCATCGGTACAGGTAAACAAAATTCTGCCCTTAGCTTTTTTAGTGAAAGTAGCTCTATTATTCGCCACAAGCATCGAGATGTTTTTATTGCTCTCCTTTATTTTCGCCATAACCATAGCTCCGGTACTGAGCTCTGCAGCCATCCCCTGTACCGCCCAAAAAATGGATTTGAACGGGTTTTGATTTATCCATCGATGTTTTACCGTTGTTATGCAAGTTGTTTCTGAAATTGATTTTACCCGAACACCGGTAAAGTAAGCGGAAGGTAATTTGAATAATAAAAAAGTATTGATTTTACTTGGGCTCAGTTTCATTTTGACTTAAATATTACACGAAGATATTCAATATATTCTACACTTCCTATTTGTTAAAAATATGTTAATTATAGTACTATGCGTAACATACTACTGTCTTTTAGACATATATTTGCATAAGAAAATAACAAGCAATGGAAACTACAATTTCAGAAAACCAGAAAAACGTAAGTGCATTTATTCACTTATCAACCTTTTTAAAATACTTTTTCCCATTCGCGAATTTTATCGCGCCATTATTGATTTGGACCTTCAATAAGGAAAAGGCTTTTGTGGACGAGCACGGAAAGCAGGCAATCAATTTTCAACTGAGTGTTTTAATCTACACCATACTTATTGGATTGATTTGTCTTCCCTTCTTTATCATTTTCGCAACGGATTTTATCTCTTTGATTGAGACCATTGATAACAATGCTGGCGAATTTTCAGTAAATAATATACAGAATTTGTCCGGTTACATTTTACTGTTCGGATTGGCCATTTTATTGCTTCTGGCATTGTTTGTTTTTGAACTTTATGCCGTAATCAATGCATCCATTCACGCTTCGCGAGGGCAATTATATAATTATCCATTTAGTATTCCATTTATAAAAACCAACCTTAAAAACCCTATTCAAAATGAGCACATTAGTTAGTTACCTATTGGCCGCCATTTTACAATTTATAGGTGTAAGCATGCCCACGGAACAGGAAACTGTTAGCGCATTGACTCATCAACAATGCGAAGAAACCACTAGTGTGCTCCCCTATTCATTCATCATCAATAGCGAACAAGAATTAAAAACAAGTAAAGAACAATTATGAAAATCGAAAACACAAAAGCACAGATGCGAAAAGGGGTTTTGGAGTTCTGTATTCTTTCCGTTTTGAAAGACGGCGAGGCATATACTTCAGACATTCTTGAAACCCTAAAGGACGCAAAAATGCTTGTCGTGGAAGGCACAATCTATCCGCTGCTTACAAGACTGAAAAATGCGGGGCTGCTTTCTTACCGTTGGGAAGAATCTACCAGCGGACCACCACGCAAGTATTACGAACTTACCGATACCGGTAAACTATTTTTAACCGAATTGAACGATACCTGGGCAGAACTGCAACAGGCCGTGAACAAAGTAACCAGCGAAAAAAACACAAAATGAACAAGACAGTAAATATAAATTTGGCAGGCACTTCCTTTCACATAGATGAAGATGCCTTTGGGAAACTTTCGCGCTACCTAGACGCCATCCGCAAATCGTTGAAAGGAGCTGACGGTAGTGAAGAAATTATGCAGGACATTGAAGCCCGCATCGGCGAACTTTTTTCCGAAAAAATTGAAAGCCCTTCACAGGTAGTCACTTTAAAAGATCTTGACGAAGTGATTTCAGTGATGGGACAACCTGAAGATTATGAAGTTGACGACGAGATTTTTGAGGACGTTCCTCCGTCTTCGGGAGCATATTCTAAATCGCGGGCAAATGCTTCACACAAGCAACTTTTCCGTGATGTGGACAACAAATATATTTCTGGGGTATCGTCCGGAATTGGACACTACATCGGCATAGACGCAATTTGGATCAGACTCTTATGGATACTTTTGGTCGTAGCTGGAATGGGCTCCCCCATAGTAGTGTATATCCTGCTGTGGATATTGGTCCCGCCAGCGCTCACCACTTCGGAAAAATTGAAAATGACGGGCGAACCGGTGAATATTTCAAACATAGAGCGAAAATTCAAAGAAGGTTTTGACAACGTTGCCGATCGCGTAAAAAACGTGGATTACGACAAGTACGGCAACAAAGTGAAAAGTGGCGCATCCAGTTTTGCCGATGGCTTGGGAAACGTAATCATGACCCTGTTTAAAGTATTCGTCAAGTTTGTTGGCGTGCTGATAATCGTCGTTTCACTTTTTACGATTATTGGGCTTGTAGTAGGGTTTTTCACCTTTGGTTCAATTGATTTTTGGGGCAATTCAGAATTGACCGAGTATATCGCGCTGGTTGATACAACCAATGTACCTCTGTGGTTGATTGCTTTGCTATCACTATTTGCCGTTGGTATTCCGTTTTTTGTATTGTTCATTTTAGGATTGAAACTTTTAATTAGCAATCTGAAATCGATGAGCTCTACCGTAAAAATCCTACTGATTGTAGTTTGGGCATTATCGGTAATTGGTTTGGCGGTTTTGGGAATAAAGCAGGCAACCGAACAAGCTTACGACGGGAACTTCATAGAAGAGCAAACCCTTGCAGTACGTACCGGAGACACATTGCGAATCGCGATGCGCGCCGACAAACAATATAGTTATGAAGTGAGCCGTGAACATGGTCTTGAGTTAAAATACACCGAAGATGATAAACGGGTAATTTATTCGAGTGATATTCTATTAAACGTTGAATCCACAAAAGATTCCATAGGCAAGATTGTAATTGAAAAAGCTGCCGAAGGCAACAATAATTTGGATGCAAAAAAACGTGCGGAAGCAATAGAATACAACTATTCTTTTGAAAATAACAGTCTGATTCTCGACGGTTTCTTCATCACAGATACCAAAAACAAATACCGCGACCAGCAAATTGAAATAACAGTCTATGTACCCGAAGGCACGATAATTTATTCTGAAGAGAACGCAAATTCCTATTATGGATATAATTCAGAATTTGATGAGTTGAGCAATTGGGACAATGAAGCGCACTATTACAGAATTCTTAAAAGCGAAGTGCAGTGTCTTGATTGCAAAGCAAAGGAAGAAATGAAGGAAGAAGCGGACTCAACCGAAAACATCAATTCCGAAATGATTGTTGACAGTGTGAAAACAATCAAAAATAAAAATTGGGAGGAAGAGGTAAAGGAAGGCTTCAACAATAGAAATAGCGCTTCGGTCAATACCAGTGAGACGCTTACAATTACAATAGATTAAAAACCAAAAACCAATCGATATGAAAACAACAAATTTTATAATCGCAATGGGGGCAGCACTTATTTTGAGCGCCTGTAACCTAAATATTACTACCGGGGAAAACGGCAACGGAAAGGTAGTTACCCAAGAACGGGAAGTGACTTCAGATTTTACGGAAGTACGCGGCAGTGCCGGGCTTGACGTTTACCTTACCCAAGGAGATGAAAACAAAATTGTAGTGGAAGCCGACGAAAATTTGCTTCAATATATTGAAACCGATATTGAAGGCGGAAAGCTCCACGTTACCACTTCTGAAAATATTGGGCGTTCCAAAGCCAAAAAGGTTTATGTTACCTTCAAGGAACTCAACACGGTGGAAGCCAGCAGCGGCGCCGACGTTACAGCGAATTCTGTAATAAAAAGCCAAAATTTGAACCTAAAAAGCAGCAGCGGCGCAGAACTGGAAGTAGAAGTTTTTGCCCAGGAACTAATAGCAAAATCCAGTAGCGGTGCCGATTTAAAAGTTTCCGGAAAAGCGTCGTCTCTCAATGCCGACGCCTCCAGCGGAAGTGAACTGGACGCAAAGGAACTCTTGGTGCTAAATTGCAATGCCGAAGCCTCCAGTGGGGCCGAAGTAACCGTAAACGTACAGGATAAATTGGAAACACACGTTAGTAGCGGTGGCGAAATAAATTATTATGGAAACCCTGTTTCCGTAAATTCAAATAAAAGTCATTCGGGCAGTGTGCATAAAATGTAAAGCTATCGACAATACTTCATTTTAAAAATGCCCCGAATTGCCAAAAAGGCCTAACAGTTTGCTAAAACTTTGTTAGGTCTTTTGTGATTTATAAAAATTTTAAGAGGTTTTCTCTACTAAAATTACAACTTTGGTAAAAACAAAAAAATTATGAAAAGATTATTTATAGTATTAGCAATCACAATCTTTGCGGCTTGTAACTCAGATGATGACTCTGGCAATGTAAATACCACCGAATTTGAAAATATTAAAACCACTTTGCCACAAGGTGAATGGGAGGTTAGTAAATTAATAGATGGCCAATCAGACCATACAGTAGACTTTGAAAGTTTTGTTTTCATTTTTAATGAAGATGGAACGGTAGTAGCACAGAATGATCTCTTTACAGAAAATGGAACTTGGGCTTATGACAACTCTTCCAGTAGTAGTGAAGAACTGGTTTTACAATTTAGCCAGCAAACTCCTTTTGACCAAATCAATGACGATTGGGATATTGTATCTGTAACAAATTCAACCATCGAACTTTCAGATGTTAGTGGCGGAGATGGCGATATTGAATTATTGACGTTTACGAAATTATAAACGGACTATACAAAACAAAAAAGCCGCAATTTCAGCGGCTTTTTTAAATTTAAGCAGATTATTAGGCCGTTACTTCCGTTTCAATTGTAGCAAGATAACGTTCCGCATCAAGCGCAGCCATACAGCCAGTTCCAGCAGCAGTTACGGCTTGGCGGTATTCTTTGTCCTGCACATCGCCACTTGCAAAAACGCCGGGTTTGTTTGTTTTAGTAGATTTTCCTTTAGTTATCAAATAACCCGTATCGTCCATTTCAAGTTGCCCTTTGAAAATTTCAGTATTTGGCTTATGCCCAATCGCAATAAACAATCCAGTGATTTCTATTTCTTTCTTTTCACCTGTTGCGTTGTTTACCATTCTAAGGCCTTCCACTACTTGCTCACCCAAAACCTCATCTACTTCGGTGTTATAGAGCACTTCAAGATTTTTGGTGTTGTTAACGCGGTGCTGCATCGCTTTGGACGCCCGCATATAATTCTTTCGCACAAGCATGGTTACTTTGTTGCAGATGTTTGCAAGATAAGTGGCTTCCTCGGCAGCGGTATCACCTGCTCCTACGATTGCCACATCTTGTCCTTTATAGAAAAAGCCATCACAAACGGCACAGGCCGAAACACCCCCGCCACGCAATCTTTGTTCGCTTGGCAAGCCTAAATATTTGGCAGTAGCACCAGTGGAAATTATTACGGTTTCGGCTTCAATTTTCGTGGAGTTATCAACAGTAATTTTATGAATACCGCCTACTTCATCGCTAAACTCAACGGCTGTAACCATTCCAATTCTTACCTCCGTTCCAAAACGCTCTGCTTGTTGTTGCAATTGAACCATCATTGTTGGGCCGTCAATTCCTTCGGGGTAACCGGGAAAATTGTCAACTTCAGTTGTTGTCGTCAATTGTCCGCCAGGCTCCATTCCCGTGTACATTACAGGTTTTAAGTCGGCACGTGCGGCATAAATGGCCGCAGTATATCCCGCTGGACCTGAGCCAATGATAAGGCATTTTATTCTTTCAATTGTTTCACTCATGATGTAATTACTTCAATATTATTTTCCAATGGTAAAAATAACAACTTTAGAAAGAATGTGCCTCTAAAAGTTATTAAGATTTCTTTTCGTTTAATTTATCAATTAATTTAAGTAACAACAATAATAAAATTCTATTTGTCCAACTTTATAATTTGGTTATTTTTGCCGTTCAATTTCGGAATTATAAATTCTGATATTCAAAATCGGGATGTGGCGCAGTCTGGTAGCGTATACGTCTGGGGGGCGTAGGGTCGCAGGTTCAAATCCTGTCATCCCGACATTTTAAAGAGAGCACTGAAATCTTCGGTGCTTTTTTTTTAGGCTAAACAAAACCGAAATATTTAGGTTCTTTATTTATTTCAAGTGATAAATGTCATTTTATAGAAACCAAACCAAAGGTAATTTTGCGCCAAAGAATAAAGTGATGCAAAACAGTTTAGTATCAAAATACAACGTTCCCGGCCCGCGCTATACAAGTTACCCCACAGTTCCATATTGGAAAAACGACGATTTTTCCTTGAGCGAATGGAAAAAAGGAGTAATCAAAAGTTTTTCTGAAAGCAATAGAGAAGAAGGCATAAGCCTTTATATTCATCTTCCTTTCTGCGAAAGTCTTTGCACTTTTTGTGGCTGCAACAAGCGCATTACAAAAAACCATAACGTAGAAACCCCCTATCTCGAATCGGTTTTAAAGGAATGGCGGCTTTATTTGGAAATGTTCCCCGAACGCCCACTTATAAAGGAATTACATCTTGGCGGTGGCACGCCTACTTTTTTTTCTGCCGAAAATTTAAGACTGCTCATAAAGGGAATTTTTCGCGACGCCACTATGGCTGAAAATCCCTCCTTCAGTTTTGAAGGCCATCCCAACAATACCAAGGGCGACCATCTACAGACGCTTTACGATTGCGGTTTTACCCGTGTAAGCTATGGCGTGCAGGATTATAATCCCACGGTGCAAGTAGCCATCCATAGGCTGCAACCCTTTGTAAACGTAAAAAATGTAACCGAAACCGCCCGCGAAATTGGCTACACTTCCGTAGGCCACGATATTATTTTCGGGCTTCCCTTTCAGAAAAAGGAACACGTTATTTATTCCATAGAAAAAACCAAGGAATTGATGCCAGACCGCATTGCCTTCTACAGCTACGCCCACGTGCCGTGGATAAAAGGAAATGGCCAGCGCGGCTTTAAAGAGGAAGATTTGCCCAGTGCTGCCGAAAAGCGCGAAATGTACGAAACCGGCAAAAAAATGCTGGAAGAGGCTGGTTATATTGAAATCGGGATGGATCACTTTGCCCTTAAAACCGATAGCCTCTACCAAGCCGTGGAAAGCAAAAAACTGCACCGCAATTTTATGGGCTATACCGATAGCAAGACCCAACTCATGCTGGGGCTTGGCGTTTCTGCCATTGGCGACAGTTGGTACAGTTTTGGTCAAAATGTGAAAAACGTAGAGGAATATCAGGAATTGGTGGAACAAAATATTATTCCTGTATATCGCGGTCATATCCTGAATGCTGAGGATTTAATTATCCGCAAACACATTCTCAATATGATGTGCAAGCTGGAAACTTCTTGGGAAGAAAAGGCAATGCAATTTGAGGAACTGCCCGAAGCACTTTCCAAACTCAAGGAAATGGAAGACGACGGCCTGGTAAAAGTAGGTTCCAATCAACTTCAGATTACCGAAAAAGGAAGGCCTTACGTGCGAAACATCTGCATGGCGTTTGATGTGCTCCTGCAACGAAGCCAGCCCGAAACACAGTTGTTTTCCATGACTGTTTAGTCAATTTTACAAAAGATTGAATTTTTTTCATTTTGTGACTTACGTCATATTTTACCGCAAACACAATCCTGACCTTTGTATCAGAAATCAAAAAAAACATTTTATGAAGGTTTCAAAAAGTGTGTTTCTCTTCCTACTGATACTTAGTTTCACCAAGGGATTTTCACAGTTTACCATTGACGCCGAATTGCGTCCCCGCTTTGAATACAGGCACGGTTACAAAACCCTCTTTCCAGATAATGCAGACCCCGCGACCTTCGTTTCGCAGCGCACGCGATTGAACTTCGGTTACAAAACCGAAAAGCTTCATTTCTATTTAAGTCCCCAGGACGTGAGGGTTTGGGGCGATGTGCCACAGCTGAACGTTGCAGACGAAAATGGATTTTCATTGCACCAAGCCTGGGCAGATGTCTTGTTGATTTCAGAGCTTTCCCTAAAAATTGGCCGCCAGGAAATTATATACGATGACCAGCGTTTCTTCGGAAATGTGGGCTGGGCACAGCAAGGCAGAAGCCACGATGCCGCTATTTTAAAATATGAACCCAGCTTTTTGAAGTTTCATTTTGGCGCGGCATACAATCAGGATGGGGAGGCCTTGACTGGAAATATCCTTACCACAAATACCTATAAAAGTCTTCAATATCTATGGTTTCACAAGGAGTGGGAGCAACTTTCGGCGAGCTTCCTATTTGTGAACAATGGCTTGCAATATATAGACGAAATAGACGAATCAAAAAACGATACGCGCTATAGCCAAACGGCGGGACTTCATTTAAAGGCTAATTTGAGTAAATTCAATTTTGCCTCAAATCTTTACTATCAATTCGGGAAGGACGTGGCAAATAATGATTTGAGCGCTTACCTCCTTTCACTTGAAGCAAATTATTCCGCATTGGAAAGTTTAAAAATTGGCTTAGGCGGTGAATTGCAGAGCGGAAATGATTACGGCGCCCCTTCCGATGGAGAAAACAAAGCTTTTAACCCATTGTATGGCACTAATCATAAATTTAATGGGTTTATGGATTACTTCTATGTAGGCAACCACATCAACAATGTTGGCTTGCTGGACTTATATGGAAATGTGAAATATGCTTTCAATAAACAGTCTAACGTTCAATTGGCGCTTCATCAGTTTTTCGCTGCCGCGGAAATAGATGACAATACGTCAAAAGATTTGGGCTTTGAATTAGATTTGGTAACTTCGCACAAATTGAGCCAATTCGTGGGTATCCAAGCTGGGTATTCACACTTTTTTGCGGCAGAAGGTATAGAAATCGTAAAAAATAATTTTGACAAGAATACAAATAATTGGGGTTGGGTAATGGTGACCATAGACCCTGTACTATTCACTTGGCAAAAACCAGAAACTGATAATAATAACCAATAAAACAACCACATTTTAAAAACCGAACCTATGAAATTAGTTATCAAACAAAAATTAATTACCAATATGCTTCTGGGCCTTGGCGCGGTGGCATTTCTTTCGGGCTGCGTGAACGACCAGTCAGACAAAAAATATAACGACACGGTGGAAATTCCCGTAAATCAGGAAATGATAGCGGAGCTAACTTCGCCACCAAACGTGCCAACGCCAATAGGAAAGCGTATGGCAAAAAAACTGATCGTTGATTTGGAAATTCAAGAACGCGAAGGCGAAATGACCAACGGAGTAAAATATGTTTATTGGACTTTTGGCGGAACCGTTCCGGGAAGTTTTATCCGTACCCGCGTTGGCGACGAAGTAGAATTTCACCTAAAAAACCACCCAGACAACAAACTTCCACACAACATTGATCTTCACGCTGTGAATGGTCCTGGTGGTGGGGCAGAATCTTCGTTTGTGGCTCCAGGGCACGAAAAAGTGTTTTCATTTAAAGTTCTTAATCCAGGCCTTTATGTATATCACTGTGCCACTGCACCGGTAGGGATGCACATTGCCAATGGAATGTACGGACTTATTTTGGTAGAACCAGAAGGTGGTTTGCCTCCAGTAGATAAAGAATACTACATTATGCAAGGTGACTTCTATACCGAAGGTAAATATGGAGATCGAGGCTTACAAGCGTTTGATATGCAGAAAGCCATTGATGAAAATGCCGATTACGTAGTATTTAATGGAAGCGTAGGCGCAATGACCGGAGACAATGCAATAACCGCGGAAGTTGGCGAAACAGTACGTCTCTTTGTAGGTAATGGGGGTCCCAACCTGGTTTCATCATTTCACGTTATTGGAGAAATATTTGACAAAGTTTATGTGGAAGGTGGCGATTTAGTGAATGATAATGTACAAACAACTTTAATTCCTGCGGGAGGGGCTGCAATTGTGGAGTTTCGAGTAGATGTTCCAGGAACGTTTATACTTGTTGATCACTCTATTTTCAGAGCTTTCAATAAGGGCGCCCTTGCGATGCTTAAAGTAGAAGGCGAAGAAGACAAGCGAATTTATTCTGGTGAAATCCGTGATGGTATTTATCTACCAGAAGGTGGCGCAATTCAATCTATGCCAAACGGGTCTAAAAAGGAACCAAAAGAAGAAATGAAAGCCTTAAGCCTTGAAGAGCGCATGACATTCGGTAAAGATAAATATATTGCTACTTGTTCAGCCTGTCACCAAGCAAATGGCCAGGGAATTGAAGGTGCTTTTCCTCCTTTGGCAAAATCTGATTACTTAAATGCTGATGTGGACAGAGCTATTGATATTGTATTACACGGTAAGACCGGTGAAATAACCGTGAACGGCAAAAAATACAATAGTGTAATGACAGCCCAAGCGCTTAGCGATGAAGAAGTAGCAAACGTACTTACATATGTCTATAACAGTTGGGGCAACTCTAAAAAAGAAGTTACCCCAGCAATGGTACAAGCCGTTAGAAATAAATAATAAAAATTGTTGAAATTGAAATTTTATAGCCCTGCCCTTTTCTTAGTCTTTTCATTATTATTTTGCGAGGTCGCAGCCCAAAATGATAATATGGCTTTAGTAAAGGGCGGGGTTTATCTTCCTCTTTATGGCGCCGAGGACCAAACTGTAAAGATTGATCCTTTTCTAATGGATGTATATCCCGTAAGCAATGCCGAATATTTAAAATTTGTGGAAGAATACCCACAATGGAAAAAAAGCAATGTCAAAACTTTATTTGCGGACAAAAGTTATTTAACAAACTGGAAGGATGATAAGACCTACCAAGGGCTTCCAAATGCTCCCGCAACAAATGTTTCCTGGTTTGCAGCGAAAAAATATTGTGAATGTCAAGGCAAACGGTTACCTACAATGGACGAATGGGAGTTTGCTGCTATGGCCAATGAAAAAGTGCAGGATGCACGAAGAATAGAAACCTACAACCAGTTTATCCTAAACTGGTACGAAACCCCAAAAACCTTTAAAAACCCTATAGGCGAAACCTTCAAAAATTATTGGGGAATCTACGATCTTCACGGTTTGGTGTGGGAATGGACTTTAGATTTTAATTCGGTATTAATATCGGGAGAATCCCGAAAAGACGTTGACAAAGATTCCAACCTCTTCTGTGGAAGTGCGGCAATAGGAGCTTCAGATTTAATGAATTATGCCGCTTTTATGCGCTACGCCTTTCGGGGAAGTATGAAAGCGCGCTATTCTTCCCAAAACTTAGGCTTTCGTTGTGCGAAGGATATTGAAAACTAAAAATAGCAAGATGAAATATTTAAGATATATCGCAATTATAATTGCATTGGTGGGTTTATTTTCATGCAATAACAATTCAGAAAAAGATGCTGAAGCCATTACAGCTTCTAAAGTAAAAAAGGCAGAGAATGAAGCTATTCCGGAAATGTCCATCTATAACCTTCCCTCCCATTGGACCAACCAAAATGGCGAAGAAATTGAACTGAAAGAGCTGCAAGGAAAGGTAGTAGTTATGGTTATGATCTATACAACCTGCAAAGCTGCTTGCCCACGTTTGGTGGCAGATATGCGCAATATTGAAAAACAAGTGCCCGAAGAAAAGAAGGATGATGTACAATATGTTTTTGTGAGCATTGATCCAGAAACCGATACTCCTGAAAGACTAAAAGCTTTCAGTAAAGAAAATGAAATGGAGGATGAAAAATGGCTCTTTCTAAGAGGTACTGAAGCAGACACCCGCGAATTTGCAGCTGTGTTGGCAGTTAATTACAAAGAAATTTCACCGATGGATTTTTCACATTCAAACATTATAAGTGTTTTTGACCACCAAGGCGAAATGGTACACCAACAAGAGGGTTTGGGTGTTGACAATAAAGAAACGGTACAGACCATCATTGATTTAGCGAGATAATCAGATCTTTATTAAAAAAGTTAAGCAGAAGGGTTTGATTACTCTTCTCCTTTCTTTTTTCCTTTCATCACAAAGTTTATTACCATCACGCTTAGCACAACACATACAACTGCGAAAACGATTATTATTGCGGTACCTACGCCCCAATTTGCCAAGGGAAGAATTATATTTATCATAATTTGAATATTTTAATGGTTATAGATTGTTTTGTTTTCTGAAATCACAGTATGACAGTTGTAATTGGCATCTACATTTTCCGTCATTGGTTTTGGTGATATATACGGAATGCCAAGCCCCAAACCACGAACTATAAAAAGGCAACCTATAATTACTACAAATACAGGAATTGCACGACGGATGCGCTGGCGTACCTGTCCGTTTAAAAAATTTCCAAGATAAATGGCCGAAGTCATCAATGGAATGGTTCCCAAGCCAAAGATTGCCATATACAAACTACCCTGAAGTGCATTGCCGGAAGCAATGGCTCCAAAAACCGCCATATAGACCAGACCGCAAGGCAAAAAACCATTTAAAAAACCAATGGTCAAAAAAGTATCTGGCGTTTTCTTTTTGAGTTCCTTTCCGAGTGCCGATTTCACTTTGGAAATAATTCTATAAATAGGTTTTGAGAAATTGTATTTATTGAATTTCTTCTGTGGAATGAAAATAACCGCAAGCATCAAAACACCTATCAAAATGGAGAGTTGTTGCTGAAAGCCGAAAAGGTTCAAACTTTTACCCACCAAACCAAAAATCAACCCAATAATACTGTAAGCGATTATTCTTCCGAAATGATAAAGTGAAATCTGTCCAACTTTCTTCAGATTATTGCTTCTGTCAACGGGCAATAAAAAAGCAATAGGCCCGCACATTCCCACGCAGTGGAAACTTCCCAATAATCCGAATATGAGGGCGGTATATAGCATTTTTTTGTTTCTGGTTTCTGCGTTAAGCGTTACGCGTTAAGGGTTAAGGGTTAATTTAATACATTTTCAAAATTTGAATGAAACCTAAACTTTTAAACTTCTCAACTCATCCACTAATAAACTATTTCATTTTTATATAAATAATCCTTTCCTTCATAACTCCATTGTACAATTGTGTTCCATCGTCCGGCTACCAATCGCTCATCGGGGATCAAAAGTCTGTTGGACGAAAGCTGTAAAGGTTCTTGAAAATCAAGTTTTTTATTGGAGGGCCTATATAGAAAAACGGTGCCCGTAATCTTGGAATAGTCCAGATTTTCGGGAAAGGTTAGCATCCAACCAGCCTCGGTTTTTTCACCTATAATATTTACCGCTAAAGAATTTGAGTTTGTTCTGTCATCAATTTCCTTTTGATAGACCAATTCCTTCTTATAATATTCTTCGGTAACCAAATCGTAATCATACTTTTTATCGGTGCTTATTTTTATTACGAAAAACAAAATGAAGCCTATAAAAAGTACCATCCCAATCACCAATCCTGTTCCCCAATTTATTTTCATAGCTTATTTCTTTAGTATTGATTAATTATAACTTCTAGGCCCCAGAAAGGTAACGCTGGTGGTTTCTATCAAATTCTCTTCACTATACACCTCAATTACTGCCCGGTTCTTGTCACCGCTTAAAGCAGCATTGTTTATTTCGATAAAAAGTGTTCCCTCGACTAGGCCTTGTGCGGGAACTACAATTTCGCCGTGCTTGACGGTACGTATTGTTCCTGTTGGCGATTTCAACTTAAAGTGAATATTTTCAATATTTTTTGTTGTTTTGTTAAGCAGTTTATAAGTAAAAACATTACTGATAATGTTGTTCTCCTTGTGCTCATAAAGTTGCCCTGGAAGTCTTAAAATATTAGCCTCCACATCACTTCTTAAAAACAGCATTCCGGTAAGCACTCCAATTAGAATAACCAAAACTGCCGTATAACCTTTTAAGCGTGGTGTAAATTTGAAAGGTGCCTTTTTTTCAATATTTTCTTCACTTGCATAGCGGATCAATCCTTTTGGAAGGTTTACCGCTTCCATGATACTATCACAAGCGTCAATACATGCCGTACAGTTTACGCACTCCAGTTGTGTACCATTCCGAATATCAATACCCGTAGGGCACACGTGCACGCATTGAAAGCAATCTATACAATCTCCCTTTCCGGAAGCTTCGCGATCTTCATTCTTTTTAAATTTTGCGCGGCCTACTTCCTTTTCCCCGCGCTTATGGTCATAAGCTACGACAATGGATTTGTTGTCCAGCAACACGCCCTGTAATCTTCCATAAGGACAGGCTATAATACAGACTTGTTCCCGGAACCAAGCAAAGATAAAATAGAATACTCCTGTGAATATGAGTAATGAAATTAAGGTGCTTATGTGCGCCAGAGGGCCTTCAAGTACGTACTGTATAAGACGGTCACTTCCTATTAAATATGCAAGAAATATGTTTGCAATCAAAAATGAAATGACAAAGAAAATAAACCACTTTAATACTCTCTTCTTTATCTTATCAGCATTCCAAGCTTGTTTGTCCAAACGAATTTGTGCGCCCCTATCGCCATCAATCCAATATTCAATTCTTCGGAAAACCATTTCCATGAAAATGGTCTGGGGACAGATCCATCCGCAGAAAATTCTTCCAAAGGCGGCCGTAAAGAAAATAATGAATACGACCATTATAATCATCATGATCACAAAAAGATAAAAATCCTGCGGCCAGAATGGAAATCCAAAAATATTGAAACGGCGCTCCAAAACGTTGAAGAGCAGAAATTGGTTCCCGTTAATCTTCACAAACGGTGCTACGAACAGAAACGCAAGCAAGATATAGCTTACATATTTTCTGTATTGATACAGTTTTCCGGAAGGCTTTTTTGGGTAAACCCATGCTCTCTTGCCTTCTTCATCGATGGTGCCTATACTATCGCGGAAACGTTCGTTTTCGGGGGTATCCAAAATTTAATTTTTAATGGTTCCTATATATATAAAGTTACTTTCCATCTGCCTGTAAATCATCAATAACCGGATCGTTGGTCATTTCCATTTTAATGGTTGTAGAGTCTATAACTTTTACATCTACGTTATCAACGGGGGCATTTTCATCTACCCAAATGTCTCCTTCAGGCTCCTTGGCATCCACCGGATTGGTGCCGTGAAGCGTTATCACATAACTTGCCACTTGGGCCATTTCGCTTGGTTTAAGGTCGGTCTTCCAAGCAATCATACCTTTTCCGGCACGACCACCTTCGCTTATGGTATGGAAAATATTCTTTATACCACCACCTAAAATCCAATAGTCATCGGTAAGGTTGGGACCTATACCTCCTCCTCCAGTATCCTTATGACAAGCTACACAATTGGCGATATATATACTTTTTCCTGCCTCAATATCGCCCGCATCGGTAAGTAATTCTACGGTATTGGCATCAATAAGGTCTTTGTTGTTCTTTTTATATTCATCCACTTCAGCCTTTGCCTGTGCTATTTCTATTTCATATTCCTCGGTTTGGTTTGTACCGTCAAAAATATGATAGCGCACTAAATATACAACCGCAAAGATGATTGTTGCATAGAACATATAGACCCACCACGGCGGTAAGTTGTTATCCAACTCTCGAATGCCGTCGTAATTATGATCCAGAACTATTTCCTGTTCTTTAGCCACTGGTTTGGCGTCTAACATTTCCTTGTATTTCTTCTTAAACCATCCAAAACGGTTCTCTTCGCGGGCTTTTTCGGTAATTAAATAGCGTTCTTTGGCTTCATCGTTTAAGCCATCAAATAAAATGCGTTGAAGAGCAGCTACTACAATTTCCAGCGCAATCGCGAACAAAAACAACATTCCTAAAACAGCCCAGATGATGGGGTATTTTACGATGGCCCATTGGTCACCGGAATCAATGATAAATTCCAAGAGAAAAAAGGCGAGTATGATAAAGCCGATTACTCTTAAATATGATGCTGTGGTTTTCATAGTTGTTCTTCGTTTTGGTTGTTAGTATCTAGATCCAAGGGTATATTGCTTACTTCGTTAATATGTTCTTTTTTAGCGGTGATTACCCAATAAAAAAGTACTACAAAAAAGATGAAGAATATCAATAATGAAATCATTGGATATATTTGAACATTATCTATGTTCTCGAGATTTCCTTTTACAAATTTCAACATAACTATTCGCTTTTTGCTGAAGCATTTTCAGCGTTATCTACTTTAATATCTGTTCCCAATCGTTGCAGGTAAGCTATAATTGCCACAATTTCACGGTCCTTCATTTCTACGAAATCTTCACCGTTTTCCTCAGCGTACTTTTTGCTAGCTTCATAAGTGGCAACAAAATCTGGATCGCTGTAAAGGTTCTTCTCAATTTGGGTGCCTTGCTCGTCCATCCATTGTTGAGCGCGTGCTATTTCCTCTTCAGAATAAGGTACTCCTAAGGTAACCATAGTCTTCATTTTATTTTCTGTATTAGATTTATCCAATTCTGAATTTATCAACCATTTGTAGGAAGGCATAATAGATCCCGAAGAAGTGCTCTGAGGGTCATACATATGGTTCAAGTGCCAGTTATCGGAATACTTTCCGCCTACACGGTGTAGATCCGGTCCGGTACGTTTACTTCCCCAGAGGAAAGGATGGTCATACACATATTCTCCAGATTTGGAATATTCGCCATAACGCTCTACTTCACTTCTGAAAGGTCTAACCATTTGTGAATGGCAACCCACGCATCCCTCACGGATATATATATCACGTCCTTCCAGTTCTAAAGGAGTATACGGCTTCACGCTAGTAATTTTCGGAACATAGTCATCCACCATCAAGGAAGGTATGATTTGTACCATTCCACCAATCAAAATGGCGATTGTAGCGTAAATGGTCAATTTAACAGGACGGCGTTCAAGCCAAGTATGCCAGCCTTCACCTGCTGTCTGTCTTTTGGTTACAGGTACAAGTGGTGCAGCTTCGGCCAGTTCATCAGTAACCTTACTACCTCTTCTTGCAGTCATTACTACATTATAAAGCAAAATGAAAGCCCCGGTAATATAGAGCGTACCTCCAATGGCTCGCATCCAGTACATTGGTATAATCTGGGTAACGGTCTCAAGGAAGTTACCGTATGTTAAAGTACCATCGGGATTGAATTGGTTCCACATAGAAGCTTGCATAAAACCTGCTACATACATAGGAAGGGCATACATGATGATACCTAGTGTTCCAATCCAGAAATGTGCGTTCGCCAATTTAATGGAATACAATTTCGTTTTGAAAAGTCGGGGCACTAACCAGTAAATCATACCAAAGGTCAAGAATCCGTTCCAGGCAAGAGCACCAACGTGAACGTGCGCAATAATCCAATCGCTAAAGTGTGCAATGGCATTTACGTTTTTAAGGGAAAGCATAGGCCCCTCAAAAGTTGCCATACCGTAACCGGTAATAGCAACAACCATAAACTTCAATACTGGGTCAACCCTTACTTTATCCCAAGCGCCGCGTAGGGTCAAGAGTCCATTTATCATACCTCCCCAAGATGGAGCAATTAGCATTACCGAGAATGCTACCCCCAAATTTTGAGCCCATTCTGGAAGAGCAGAGTATAACAAGTGGTGAGGTCCAGCCCAGATATAAATAAAGATTAATGACCAAAAGTGTACAATGGAAAGTCGGTAAGAATATACTGGTCTGTTGGCCGCTTTCGGCACAAAATAATACATTAAACCAAGGAAAGGCGTAGTAAGGAAAAACGCTACCGCATTATGCCCGTACCACCACTGTACCAGTGCATCCTGAACGCCTGAGTACATTGAATAACTTTTCAATGCTCCTACGGGAATGGCCATACTATTAACAATATGCAGTACCGCCACAGTTACCCAAGTTCCCAGATAAAACCAAAGCGCAACATACAAATGGCGCTGGCGTCTTTTCACCATTGTCATTATCAGGTTTATACCAAACGCCACCCAGATTACCGCAATGGCAATATCAAATGGCCACTCCAATTCTGCATATTCCTTTGAAGTGGTGTACCCCAACGGCAGTGTAATGGCGGCACCAACAATAATGGCTTGCCAACCCCAAAAATTCAGGTTGCTAAGAAAGTCACTCCACATACGCGCTTTCAACAAACGCTGGGTAGAATAATATACCCCAGCAAAAATAGCGTTGCCCACAAATGCAAAAATAACCGCGTTTGTGTGCAAAGGCCGTAAACGCCCGAAACTGAGCCACGATATCCCGTCGGTTAGGTTTGGGAACAAAAACATAAAGGCCAGCAATAAGCCCACGCTCATACCAATGAGGCCCCAAAAAATGGTCGCATTGATGAATTTTTTGACAATCTGGTTGTCGTAGTAAAACTGTTCTGTTTGCATAGTGTTAATAGAGTTATTTTTCTGGATTGGTTTTAATTTCTTTTGAAGTATTCTTTTTATTTGAAGGACCTTCTTTTACCAGTTCATCATCAAAAAGCATACGCACGGAAGGAGTATAGGTATCATCATACTGGCCCTTTTTTACTGAAAAGATAAACAGCACAAAAAATATGAGCGCTACAAAAACACTGATTGCCAATAGCATATAGATTATGGTCATACCTAATAATTAGTATTCAAAATTATTATTGCAAAGGTCCTTAAAATATGACATTTGTCAATTTTACTTATTTATATCCGTTCTTAATTTCTTTCCCACAAATTGGGTTGCAACTGTGGTGAAAACAACAATGCTTATTGAGCTTAAAGGCATTAATATTGCCGCAACTACCGGTTTTAAATGTCCTGTAACAGCAAATGCCAAACCTATTAAATTGTAAAATAGCGAAAATAAAAACGCCCATTTTATGATTTTCACACCTTTAATGGAAAGATTTAAAAAATCGCCAATTCTGTGAAACTGTGAAGCATCCAAAATACCATCACAGGCTGGTGAAAAAACGTTTGTATTTTCTGAAATCACAAAACCTACATTGCTCTGTTTTAGCGCTCCTGCATCGTTCAGACCGTCTCCAATCATAAGCACCTGCTTTCCTTTTTGCTGAAGGGTTTTTATAAAATTCAACTTGTCGTCCGGTTTTTGGTTGAAATATAGTTTCGTGCCTTTGGGCAGTAATTCTTCAAGCCGTTCACGCTCGCCTTCGTTGTCGCCCGAAAGGACAACCACATCTTTATTGGCACCCAATTGTTCAAAAATTTCGGCAACACCTTTTCTGTACTCACTGTTAAAAATGTAACAGCCTTTGTAAACTTGATTTGCACTGATGTGTACCGTGGTTCTATTTTTTACTTCGAAAGTCAATTCATCAGAATACCCCACAAATTCATAGGATCCCACTTTTATGGAATTGTTTTTAGCAGTTGCGGAAATCCCCTTCCCTACTTCTTCTTCAAATTCATCCAAGGTTTGGATATTATTTTTGTCGAGCATATTGTAAAGCGAGCGACTCAAAGGATGGCTCGATGCCCGAAGTGTACTCGTGAGCAATTGCTTTTCTTCTTCTGAAAGCGCAATGCCTTCATAGCTAATCATATTTTTTTGGTTGGTAGTGAGGGTTCCCGTTTTGTCAAATACAACGGTGTCCAGCTTCGCCATTTGTTCGATTACTGAGGCTTCCTTCAAATAGAGTTTTTCCCTTCCGAAAATGCGCAGCACATTGCCCAAAGTAAATGGCGCGGCAAGTGCAATGGCGCACGGACAGGCCACAATTAAAACCGAGGTGAACACATTAAAGGCTTTGGAAGGATCGACCACAAGCCAAAAAATGGTAGAAATAAATGCTATGGTAAGCAGAACGACCGTAAATCGTTTGCTGATACTGTCCGTAATCGATTCAAAAAGGCCGGTTTTATCCTTGCTGAAAACGTCGTTGCTCCACAGTTGGGTAAGGTAGCTTTGGGCTACGGGTTTAAGAACTTCCACTTCCAAAATACCGGCTTGTTGCTTTCCGCCCGCAAAAAGTTTGTCGCCGCTTTGTTTTGTAATAGGTTCTGCTTCACCAGTTACAAAACTGTAGTCAATAAGCGCATTCCCTTTAATTAATATGGCATCCACTGGTAATATTTCATTGTTGCGAATAAGCAAGCGGTCGCCTTTTTTTACGGTGTAAACCTCAGCTTGTTCTTCTACGGTATTTCCATCAGCATTTTTGAAAAGTCGTGTAACGGCAATCGGGAAGTATGATTTGTAATCGCGTTCAAAGGAAAGATAGCTATAGGTTTTCTGCTGAAAAAATTTCCCCAATAATAAAAAGAAAACCAAGCCAGAGAGACTGTCAAAAAAGCCTGTGCCCAAGTCGAATACTATGTCTATCGTGCTTCGTATAAAAAGAACCGCAATTCCCAAAGCTATGGGGACGTCTATATTTAAGATTTTGGAACGAAGCCCCTTGTATGCCGAAGTAAAATACGCACTCCCTGAGTAAAAAACCACCGGTAGTGAAAACGCAAACATCAACCAACGGAAAAACGGCTTAAACTGGTCCAGCCAGAATTCGGAAGGCTCAAAATATTCAGGAAATGAGAGGAACATAATATTTCCAAAGGCAAATCCCGCAATGCCCAGTTTGTAGATCAGGCTTCGGTTGATATATTTTTCTTTTTTTTCGGAATCCTCCAGCGAAATATAGGGTTCGTAACCTATTCGGCTTAAAAGAATCACTAAATTTTTAAGCGAATTCTCTTCAGCAGAAAAAGTAATCCGTACCGTTTTTTCGGGAAAGTTAACTTGTGAGGATGTAACGGTAGGATTTAGTTTATTCAGATTTTCCAATATCCAAATGCAACTGCTGCAATGTATCGACGGAATTAAAAATGAAACAATCTGGGTAGTGCCATCGTTAAATTCCAGTAACTTTTCAACAATGGCCTCATTGTCGAGAAAATCGTATTTACCGGCGATTTCCTTTGGGGAAATGCCCGGGGTTTTTTCAAGATCGTAATAGTAACTTAAATCGTTGTCGTGTAGAATATCAAAAACCGTCTTACAGCCGTGACAGCAGAAGGATTTTTCCTCATGTTTAATTTCAACGTCCAAACACGCATCACCACAATGGAAACAGTTTGCCATCAATTAAAAAATTGCTCGTTATACCTGTTGCAAAGGTTGAAAGAGATTTGGTTTCGCCAAATGACAATTATCAGCTTTTACCTTAATTATCGCAGGTTTTTCACTTCAAGCAGAAAGATATAAACTTTTAATGTTTCTGAAAAATAAAATTCCCACCGCAATGGGGAACGCGCAGCTTAAAATGGTAAGCAACCAATAGTATTCCGCAACGAATGGCAAACCTAGCCAAAGTGCGCAGGCTTTATAAAAAATGAGCACTTCCGTGCTTAGGAATGCAAACATATAGAGCCAAAAAAAGCTTTTGGGCAACAGTATTAATTTAAAATATTTCATAAAAGCGAGCATTGCGGTAATTACGATTCCCAAAAAAACCATATGTAGATACCCAATTACAAAATCCTTCAACCGAAAAGCTAAGTCGGCCAGATAGGGAAAAGCCGAGAAAAGCTGCATAAACAGTTTTAGAACAAATAGAATACCGGCAAATTTCAAAAGAAACAAACAGCTTGGGCCAAATTCATTTTTTAGGAACTGAAAATTTATTTTTAACATTGAATAGAGTTCCGAAAATGCCAATAGCTGCGCCACGGCTCCAGCCAATCCTAAAACATAAATTACCGTGGGCGGGACAAACCAAAGGAACGATAGAAAGACAGTGAACAGGACGCCAAAATTCAAGAGAAGAAAAAACGATTTGAGTTTTTCAGGATTAAACTTGATTCCCTTTTCTTCAAAAACGTAAAACAAAATACCGAGCAAAGCGATAATGAACCAACCATTATACTGAAAATGGAGATAGAAATAAATGGAGGATTTATACCAAATGGACTCCGGCCCCAGAGTCGCCATCACCCCACCGATCGCCCAGGGACCAATACTGGAAATAACCAAATACCATAGGGCGGTTTTTATAAGCTTCCAAGAAAAGCGTTGCTTAAAATGCGCCGGAATATGCTTCATCGCAAACCAGGCAAACCAGTACGAAGCAAATAGAAACAGCGTAGAAAAAATAATGGAATACAAGGCATAACCCTGAATGGGAAAGGTTATGAGCATCCCTACAATGCAAAGATTCGTAAATATATAAATGCGTTTATAATGTTTTGTCTTTTCTGCTTTTGAAAGAAATACTTTATAAATTAAGGTTGTCAACCCCAAATAAATCCAACCGAGCAGAGCCGTATGCGAATGCGCATGTAGAATATATTTATAATTGAGCGAGATGGGCGTTACGAAAAAAAAACGAAGTTGAACTCCCATCAGCGCCACGAGCAGAAAATAGAAAAGCCCAATGGCTATGTGTTTTCGTAAATCCATCAAGGTTCAAAATTAAAAAAACAGTCCGGATTTTTGGCAGCAAACATTCAAAGTTGCCAATTTTCCGAACTGTCCTAAAAACCAATCAAATAAAAATCAAGATTTGGGGCTGGGGATAATCTTAAACGAAGGTTAATCTTTCTTTAATTTCTTTTCCAAGTTCAAGGCTTTTGGGAAAAGAATATTATTTTCCAAATGAACATGCTGATGCAAATCCTGCTCAAATTCATCAAGTTTGGCATAAAAAGCACGGTAGGTATTGCAAGCACCCTGTGGTGGTGTGAAGTTATTGCTCAACTTTGCAATTTGACGCAATATTTCGCCAGCCTCCTCGTGTTCAGCTTCCATCATTTTTATGGGATTCTCAACAGTTCCAAAATGAATTGCGGGAATTTCCTCTCCATCGCGTTCAGCTTTTACCAATTTTTTTATGAAAGGAAAAAGTATCAACTCTTCCTTTTTCATATGCGAAGCCAACTCCTGCACCACTTGTTTTACCAAAGCCTCAATCTGTCCGAGCTCTGTGTAATGATGTCCATGTACATGGTTTACTCGCTGCGCATATTGAAGTAGCATAGGGCTATTTTCTTCTACATAGGTATGGTGTACGTTAATTATGTGGTCTGTTAGAAAATCCAGTTTCCAACTGTTATAATCTTTTGCTCTATCCTGCACTGTGTCTAGACTCAATAGTTCTGCCATCAAAATAGCGGGATCTATCTTAGCTTTTTCACAGGCTCTCTTAATGCTAACTCCACCCCCACAGCAAAAATCAATGCCGTGCTTTTTGAAAATGTGGGCTGCTTTTATGTTTTCCGTAACCACATCGGCTACTGTTTTTTCTTGAAGTGTTGTCATGGTAAATATCTTTTTATGAATAATATGGGGCAAATTTCAGCATAAATTCACACCCAAAATATGACCTAAATCATAAAAGGATATTTTTATCTTAAAATAGACTTAATAAGGTTAATTTTCCCAGAATGGATCAGAATATTCAGGTGGTGTTACATTTTCAGAATGGATTTCTGAAATTTTTTGGAGTTGACTTTCGGTGGCTACTTTTTGGATTTCATTAAAAAGAATACGCTCCTCAAAACGGATATGCGCATCGAGCTCTTCCTCCAACTGGCTTAGGGATTTTTCAGGATTTTCGTTTTCCTTAAAAAGGCGCTCTATTCGCCTGTGTTCTTTTAAGGCACGGACAATTAACTCATTGTCTTCATTCAAAACCGTAAAAACATGCTTTTCCTCGGCTTCAAAATGAGGCTTTATTTCTTCCTCAAAAAACCAAGCGGCATATTTTTGAAGTCTTTCGGGAGCAATATTTTTGCTGAAACCCTTGCGCAATTTCCAACTGAAAAGTAGCCCAAAATGATGCTGCCGGCTTAAGGGCTGTAAGGCAGTGTGTCTTTTAATCGGTTTTTTCTTTTCCATTATTGAACGTATTTAGAGCCTGAGTTTTCACGCATATAATTTATTTTAAACTGAAACATCTCGGCCATTTTAGATGAGCGCCATTTTGCTTCCTCGGCCACTTCACCCGTAAAATTTTCATCGATGGTTTCAAAGAATAATTGTAACCATCGGTCAAAGTGCTCTTTATCAATGGGCATTTTTGCATGGGGCGGGAAAGGGCTGCCGTAATAAGTATGCTCACTCAAAAGAACGGTTTGCCAAAAGGTATACATTTTTTCAAGATGCTCGGGCCAGCGGTCTTGGATTATATTGTTGAAAATATCCTTCAATAGGATATCTTCCCGTATTTTTCCATAAAAGGAATCTACCAAATGCTTTACATCATTCAATTTCATTATATCCGTCGTCATACTTCTGTCTTAAACTTTTAAAAATGTTTGGCCTTCTTCCAAATTACTGGCAAGATCCATCACCAACGTATTCTCGCACATTTGTCTTAAACCGTTGCGTACGTCCATAAATTGATCGTGTACGGGACAGGGATGCTCCGAGGAGCACTCGCGTAAGCCGAGACTACAACCGTTAAATATTTGATCGCCATCTATTTCAGAAACAATATCGGCCAATCGCAGGGTCGAATTCTTTTCTAAATAAAACCCACCGTTGGGCCCTTTTTTGGATAAGATTATACCCGCACGTGCAAGTTGTTGGCAAACCTTGGCAGTAAATGGTTCCGGTGAGTCCACTGCTTTGGATATTTCTGAGATATTTGGTCGCAAATCTTTTTGAGATTGTTTTGCTATAAATAGAACGGCCCGAATACCATATTCACAAGCTTTTGAAAACATATAGATTTATTTTCTTCAAAAGTAAGTAATAACAATATTATTCAAGGATAAATCTATCTTAAAAAACAGCACTCTTTCATCCACCCTAAAAACAGCAAAATTATATCTTTAGCTGTGAAAACGCATTCGCGCCTCACGTTCCAACGCTTCCCGATGATCGGGATGTGCAATTGAAATAAGCGCTTTGGCTCGTTGCTCAATCCCTTTTCCGAAAAGATTCACTACTCCATATTCGGTTACCACATAATGAACGTGAGCCCTGGTGGTAGTAACGCTGGCACCTTCCTTTAAAAAGGGGGTGATTTTGGAAATGCCTTTATTGGTGATTGATGGCATCGCAATAATAGGCTTCCCTCCTTCCGAAAGCGAAGCACCACGAATAAAATCCATCTGCCCTCCAACTCCAGAATACTGGTACATTCCAATACTATCTGCACAAACCTGTCCGGTCAAATCGATTTCAATGGCACTGTTAATTGCAGTTACTTTTGGGTTACGGCGAATTATTGCCGTATCGTTTGTATATCCAGCTTCCTTAAAATGAACTATTGGGTTATCATCAATAAAATCGTATAATTTTTTGGTACCCATGGCGAAACAGGTTACTATTTTACCCGTTTTTATTTCTTTGTCCTCGCCCGTGATTATTCCCTTTTCAACCAAAGGAAGTATGCCATCGCTGAACATTTCGGTGTGGATTCCCAATCGTTTATGGTTGCCCAGGTTGTGGAGCACCGCATTTGGAATATTGCCGATGCCCATTTGAAGGGTGGCGCCATCTTCCACCAACTCAGCCACATTTCTACCGATGGTCGCTTCAATTTGGGAAGGTTCCCCTAAAATGGAAGCATAAATGGGCGTATCTATTTCTACTCCAAAATCAATACTATTTATATGAATAATTCCGTCGCCGTGGGTTCTTGGTACATTTGGGTTGATAAGGGCAACCACATGTTTTGCAGTCTGAATTGCGGGCAAGGTGACATCAACCGAAACACCCAAAGAGCAGTACCCGTGCTTGTCTGGCGTAGAAACTTGGATAAAAGCCACATCTAATGGAAGGATATTTCTTCTGAAAAGCCAATGGATTTCACTTAGAAATACTGGAATATAATCGCCGTGAATGGTGTTCACGCCTTTCCGAACGTTATCGCCTACAAAACAGCTTGAAAGCTTAAAAGCGTCAGTGTATGGAGCCTGGGTATATTTGGCTTCGCCGTGGGTATGTATTTGTATTATTTCAACATTGTTCAATTCTAGATAGCGCTCGCATAAAGTGTCTATCAACAAATTTGGAGTCATCGCAGCTCCCTGAAAAAATACACGATTATCAGATTTTACTATGGATACGGCCTCTTGTGCGGAAACGATTTGCATAATTTTAATTTTTGTCAAAGGTTGGGAATCTAAACTGTTCCTGAAATGACTTTGGTCAGATTTTTTGGAAATTGAACTTTTGAGCCACGACGGTTGAAATTACGACTATTGGAAGCACAACGGTTAGAAACCCGAGTAATAGTAATTATTCTTTTTGTCGTGGGTCTTGTAGCGAAGCGGTCGTGGGTCAAATCGTCGTCTTGATTCCTTTTACGCTTTTACACTCAGGGTTTCCAAAATATCATTAATTATTGAAATTCCCTTATCATTATTATACCAAAGCTGTAGCATTTCCTTAAAGGCGTCGTCTATTTTTCCGTGATGTTCCTTGTAATCGGTAACCAATTTTGTCGCGGCCTTAGAGCGCGGACCAAAAGTATTTATTACGTTGAAGTCCGAATCGAGAATAATAACCACAGGTATGGATTGGGAGCCATTGGTAAGAAATTTATCCATCAACTCCGGATTTTCATCGCGAAGCACAATCTTCAAATCGATGTTTTCTAAAAGTTGTGCAATTTTATTCAAAAACGGAAGCGTTTGCGCGGCATCACCACACCATGGTTCGCTGATTACGAGCCAAGTTTGTTTTTCTGAAATATTCTTGAAAACCTCAATTGCTTCTTCAGAAATTTCAGCGGTTTTGTCCAAACGCTTTGTTCGACTAAAATTCAGTTTTGTATAATCAATTTTTTCTTGGGTTTCTTCGCCAGTAGTTCGGCCTTCCGCCACCAGTTTTTTAAAAAGCAAGTTGTATTGTGTATAATCCATTGCTTTGTTTACCGAGCTTTCTATCAAATTTTTCATCTTATTTCTTTTACTTTTATATAATCTTCATTAAAATATCCACCACGGTTTTCCTTTCGTTTCAGGGATTGCTGGATGATCAAATGCGCCACATTTACCATATTCCGAAGCTCTGAAAGTACCGTGTTTAGTTTGTGTTTCTGATAAAGCGCTTCCGTTTCAAAATACAATTTTTCAAGTTGAAGGGATGCCTTTCTTAAATCTTCACTTTCTCGCACCACCCCGGCAAATCTTCGCATTAATTCTTGTAATTCTAAGGTTTTTTGCTGAAGTGTTTCAGAATCCTTCAATAAAACCGTCCCAGCATCATTCCATTCCGGAATGGCTTTGGTCGTCTGTGAGGGCTGATGTTTACAGAGATATTTAAAAATACGGTCTGCATAGACCAAAGCTTCCAACAACGAATTGGATGCCAGCCGGTTGGCGCCGTGCAAACCGGTGTACGAACATTCGCCACAGGCAAAAAGATTTTTCACCGAAGTCTTTCCATCCATATCCACAACCACCCCGCCGCACAAATAATGCGATGCGGGAACCACGGGAATCCAATCTTTCGCAATTTTTATATTCTTCTGCAAACAAGTTTCATATATGTTTGGAAAATGTTTTTTGAAATCTTCGATATTCAAATGTGTACAATCTAAGAAAACACAGTCATCGCCCGATTTTTTTATTTCAGAATCTATGGCACGCGAAACAATATCACGGGAAGCCAATTCGCCCCGTTCATCATAATTCAACATAAACCGTTCGCCATTTTTATTCCGAAGAAACGCTCCAAAACCACGAACTGCCTCAGAAATTAAAAACGAAGCGCCATTATTCCCGTCGTAAAGCGCGGTGGGATGAAACTGGATAAACTCCATGTTTTTGATCCTCGCCTTTGCCCGATATGCCATGGCAATACCATCGCCCGTTGCTACTTTGGGATTGGTGGTATGGCCGTAAACCTGCCCCATTCCGCCCGAAGCGAGTGTGGTGCAGTCTGCTTTTATGGTAAAAATATTCCCCGAAATTTGGTCCAAAACATAAGCCCCGTAACACGAAAGATTTTCAGTTTTATTTTCTGAAAAATGATGCTCCGTAATCAAGTCTATTGCGAAATGATGCGGCAGCAACATAAGATTCGAAAGTTGATTGGTACGTTCCAAAAGCGCACGCTCAATCTCGTTGCCCGTTGTGTCTTTATGATGGATTACCCTAAATTCTGAATGGCCTCCTTCCCTACCTAAATTGAGTTCGCCATTGGCATCGGTATCAAATTTGGCGCCCCATGCCATCAGTTCGCGCAATCTTTTTGGGCCTTCTTTTATGACCATTTCCACAACCGCTCTGTCGCATAGTCCGTCACCCGCAATCAGCGTATCCTCAATGTGTTTTTGAAAGGAATCTTCCTTTAAATCAAAAACCGCCGCCACGCCGCCCTGCGCATATTTGGTGTTCGATTCCGACTGGTGCGCCTTGGTCACCACCGTGATTTTTTTCTTTGGAAATTCCGCAGCAAGTTTCACTGCAAGCGTCAAACCCGCAGCGCCCGAACCGATAATCAAAAAATTGGTTTCCATCACTACTTCGATAATTCCAGCATTCGCTCAATGGGCAGAATTGCTTTTTTACGTATTTCTTCGGTAACTTCTATTTGTGGATTTTCATTCAGCAGACAGTCGTATAATTTTTGCAAAGTGTTCATTTTCATAAACGCACATTCGCTGCATGCGCAGGTGTTGTCTTCTTCCGCAGGGGCTGGAATCAGTACCGCTTGCGGTACTTCCTGCTGCATTTTATGAAGAATTCCAGCTTCAGTGGCAACAATAAATTTTTCCGAAGGATGCTTTTTCACATAATCAATCATTCCCGCCGTGGAACCGATATAGGTTGCAGTTTCCAAAATATGGCTCTCGCTTTCGGGGTGGGCAATTATTTTTGAACCCGGATTTTCTTTGTATAATTTCAGCAGTTTATCCATCGAAAAGGCTTCGTGCACAATGCAAGCTCCATCCCAAAGCAGCATGTTCCGCCCAGTTTTCTTCTGAATATATTTCCCCAAATTTTTATCGGGCGCAAAAATAATCGGTACGTCCTTTGGCACCGAATTCACTATTTTTTCGGCGTTGGAAGAGGTGCAAATAATATCACTCAAGGCCTTTACTTCTGCAGAACAATTCACATACGTTATTACCACGTGGTCCGGATGGGCGTCCACCAATTTTTTAAAAGCAATGGGCGGACACGAATCTGCCAGCGAACAGCCCGCCATTAAATCGGGAAGCAAAACTTTTTTAGCGGGGTTCAAAATTTTGGCCGTTTCCGCCATAAAATGCACGCCAGCAAAGACGATCATTTCGGCATCGGTTTCTGCTGCTTTTTGCGAAAGCCCCAAGCTATCGCCCACATAATCTGCCACTTCCTGAATTTCGGGCACTTGGTAATAGTGTGCGAGAATTACAGCATTTTTTTGCGTTTTAAGCTCTTTTATTTTTTGATGTAAATCCATCGGTACTTATGATTTTATTTTGTGAAGCAAAACTTTGAAAATAGGCGTCGCTACTATTAAAAGCGAAATAAATATCCCAATTCCAAAGATGAAAAACGAAATATAGTACGGCACGATTGAATCCTGCATTTCCGCAAACGATCCTTCCTTTGAAACGTACATCCAGTAGCTGCGTTTAGCACCGGCAATTATCAATGAAACGAAAAAGATAAACAGCGAGATATTGAAAGCAACAAACCCACGCTTAACCCATTTGGTATCGGTTTTTAGCTGTGGCCGCACATAATGCGCAATAAAAAACAAGGCCGAAAAAAGTATCGTTGTATTAATGCCAATGGTAGTGCCCATGGAATGTGCCACGGTAACGTGCGTGCCGTGGGTAAAGAAATTAATGGCGGGAATGGAGAATAATAGCGCCAAAATAATGTTGATAAAAATCCAAAAATCGGTTGCCAACAAAAACCTGTATGCCATGGGGTGATTTTCCTTTTCAATCTTTAAAACCGAACGTTTCCAATTGTAAATTATCGATGCAAGCACAATCCACTCCGTCATACTAATTGCGTAAGCCACATACCGAATCCACGGTTGGGTTGGCAATAAATAGGTATGGTGCGCCCAGCCGAACATTAAATTCGTCAACCCCAAAAAGTAAAAGAAAAACGCAATTTTATTGGTGGCCACATCGGTATCCTTTTTGATTTCGGACATCAGATAAATTGAAATACCGTAAACCAGCATATTCCACGAGCCCGTAAACGAACCGGTCGATTTCCACTGGACGGCAAAATCTTTTATAAAATTCAACCTAAAAAAATCGAACAGCCAAAAATGTGCCTCCATTAAATGATAGCACATAAAGACGATGCCCGTGCCCCACATCCAGTAATAGACAGGCCAGCCCTTCATATTGGTGTAGAGCGTTTTAAAATAGTTGATTGCGAAAAGTACCCAACCTATCAAAATTGGAATCATTAAAATAGGTTTAAATGCGAAATATTCGCGGCCCTCGGTATAATCGAAAGCGAAAGAAAAATAAATGGCAACGCCCGTCAACAGGAAAAGTATAAAATGAAGCAACTGGAATTTTGGTGAAAAGAGCTCAAACTTCTCAACCGAAGCGATAAAAAAATAAATACTGCCCGTGGCTGCAAGCACAATCCAAGAAGTTTCAGAAGTTACGTGAAATGGTCGAAGTTTGGAAAAGGGCACCGTTTCCTTTAAAAATTCTGGCAACAAATACTGAAGTGAAGCTGTAAGCCCAAAGAGCATTCCCAAAAAGAGGGCGGTGAGCGCAAACAACAAAAACAGGAGCGGCACTTTATTCTTCATTTCTATATTTTATTTTCACCCAGCCCGTTGCTTCAATTTCGGCATCGTAATTTGGGTAAATTCCCGTTTCATCTACTTGTTTTAAGTATTGCACCAGCGCCTCTTTCTCCTCTTCCGTAAAGTGGAATTGTGGCATACTTTTCACACCACTGTTCAAAAACGCTTTTATATAATTTGCACCTTTGCCTTCGGCGGAATATACGTTTGTTAAATCCGGACCCAAATAGCCACCCAAACCGTACAATTGATGACAGGACCAACAACGGTTGCTTTGGAACAGTTGCTGGCCTTGTACTGCCACAGGGGATAATTTTTCCACGGCCACGTACCCATCGGTATTATAGATTATATAATTATAAAAACCGAAGAGGGCGAGCAGAACCGCCATAATAAAAATATAAGGCCTTGGATTGGAGACCATTTCAAATTGAATTATTTGGTCGTAAAAATACCCTATCACTCTTGCCTGAAATATGATAAATATCAGTTTTTAGGACTAAAACATCTTTTAATTTCGCTTTTGGCGAACCAATGTTTTTCCTAATATTTTTATTTTAAAATCATCTTTATACAAAATGGTTAACAAACAACTTCTTAACCCAAAAAGCATCGCTATAATCGGCGCTTCCAACGACTCCACAAAACCTGGCGGCAATATGCTGAAAAATATAATTTCAGGGAATTTCGGTGGAGAATTGTATGTTGTTAACCCCAAGGAGGAAAAGGTTCAGGGCATAAAAAGTTATGCTGAAGTAAATGAAATTCCCCAAACCGACCTTGCCATTCTTGCCATTCCCGCAAAATACTGTCCCGAAACGGTAAAAATTTTAGCCGAAGAAAAAAATACGAAGGCTTTTATAATCATTTCCGCAGGTTTTGGCGAAGCGGGCGAACAGGGAAAACAATGCGAGCAGCAGATAGTTTCGACGGTCAATTCGGCTAATGGTTGCCTAATTGGTCCAAACTGCATTGGGGTTATAACCAAAAATTATAAGGGTGTTTTTACCGCCCCGGTGCCGCCTTTCAATCCAAAAGGCTGCGACCTTATTTCGGGTTCGGGCGCAACGGCGGTTTTTATTATGGAGGCGGGAATGTCGCTAGGCGTTACTTTTGCCAACGTTTTTTCCGTCGGGAATGCCGCACAGACCAGCGTTGAGGATATTTTGGAATATATGGACGATCATTTTGATGCTGAAAAAGATCCGCTTATAAAATTGCTTTATTTGGAAACCATTTCCAATCCGCAAAAATTGCTGAAACACGCGTCTTCCCTCATAAAAAAAGGCGCGAAAATAGCGGCCATAAAAGCAGGAAGCACCGCCGAGGGCAGCCGTGCCGCCACTTCGCACACGGGCGCCATTGCCAGTAGCGATATGACGGTGCGCGCCCTGTTCAACAAAGCTGGAATTGTGTATTGCAGCAGTAGAGAACAATTGTTGAGCGTGGCGGCTATTTTCAACTATAAAAAATTAAAGGGGAAGAATATTGCCATTATCACCCATGCAGGTGGTTCGGCGGTAATGTTGGCAGACCAGCTTTCAAAAGGTGGATTAAAAGTTCCCGAAATTTCAGGACCCGACGCAGAAAAATTAAAATCGTTTCTTTATCCCGGTTCCTCAATTGCCAATCCCATAGACTTTTTAGCAACCGGCACAGCCGAGCAGTTGGGCATCATTATAGATTATTGCGAGCATAAATTTGATGCCATAGATGCTATGGTGGTGGTTTTTGGAAGTGCTGGCCTCTTTGATGTTGAAAATGTGTACAACGTATTAAGCGTAAAACTCGAAATCTGCAACAAACCAATTTTTCCCGTTTTGCCTTCCGTTGTAAATGCACAGCGCGAAATTCAATCATTTCTAAAGAAGGGGCACATTCATTTTCCCGATGAAGTGGTTTTGGGAAAGGCGCTTTCACAAGTTTATAATACGCCCGACCCGCAATCTCAAAAAATATCACTGCCAAAAATTGATGTTATAGGCATTAGAAAAATCATTGATGCCGCGACTGACGGATATCTATCTCCCAAACAATCTGTAGCTTTATTGGATTCGGCTGGCATTCCGCGGGTTCATGAAATTGTAGAAAATTCAAAAGAAAAATTGCTTGCAGCTATGGAAGCAACAGACTTTCCCGTAGTGATGAAAGTGGTTGGACCGCTCCATAAAAGTGATGCGCAAGGCGTGGTTTTAAATATAGCCAACGAAACTGAAGCCGCCGAAACTTTCGATTTACTGATGAAAATAGATTCGGCCACTGCCGTAATGGTGCAGCCGCAACTGGCGGGACTGGAACTGTTTGTGGGCGTAATGAAGGAGCCCGGTTTCAACCACACCATTCTATGCGGTTTGGGTGGGATTTTTATAGAAGTGCTGAACGATATTTCGGCGGGTTTAAGCCCTATTTCAAATAACGAAGCGCAGCAAATGGTACAATCGCTTCGCGGGTATAAACTCATTCAAGGTGCGCGGGGCCGAGAGGGCGTTGACGAAAACCAGTTTGTGGAAATCATCCAACGGCTTTCGGCTTTGGTGGAGGCCGTCCCGGAAATTACCGAAATGGACATCAATCCGTTGATTGGCACCCAGAAAAATATAGTTGCCGTTGATGCTCGGGTGCGGGTTGGGTAAAGTTTTATTTATAAAAACTTTATAATCTTAAAAGTACGTATATACGCACTTGCACTAAAACTTGATGTTTACCGTACTGATTACGATGTATATACGCATTTTTTTTGGTAAATTGCATATATACAATAGTTGGCAACAATCTGAAAAAATATATAACTTCAAAAAAATAAGAATTCATTTTCATATATCGGGAATTATAGATATGTTTGCGCTATGGATTTGAAAACAGCGACAGAAATCGGTAAATGTTTATCTAACCAAACCAGGTTCCAAATATTGGAATGGCTGAAGCAACCAGAAAAACACTTTCCACCCCACGAAACACTAAAACATTTTAATGATGGTGTTTGTGTTACCTATATTCAAGAAAAAGCTGGACTCTCCCAATCCACTATTTCAACCTATCTAACCAATATGGAAAAGTGTGGCCTTTTAATATCGACAAGACACGGGAAATGGTCATATCTGAAAAGGAACGAAAAAACAATTAAACAGTTTATGAACTTTCTGATGTAAAAAAATTTACTAATACATATCTACATTTCGCAATATAACAAACTATGAAATTATTCATTGATATTTTAGGTTGGTCAGGTTCAGGATTCATAATCTTTGCCTATGCCCTAACCCTAATTGAAAACAAAAAATATTTGGGCTTTGGCAAATATTTGAATTTGCTTGGGGGACTTTTAATAGCCATAAACTGTTATTACTACAATGCAATTCCACCATTTGTAACCAATTTACTTTGGAGCGTGATTGCAACTTTAACCATTTACAAATCAAGAAATAAAAAAGAAAATTGCACCAAAACTCAATGTTTAACTTAATAAAGGAATAATGAAAATTTTAATTATTGGAGGAAGCGGAACAATAGGAAAAACTGTTGTTTCACACTTTAAAGAAGAAAACGAAATTTTAATAGCTGGACGAACCAATGGAGACGTGACCGTTGATATTGTTGATAGTAACTCAATAAAATCAATGTTTGAAAAGATTGGTAAAGTGGACGCTATAATTTGTATCGCTGGAGAAGCCAAATGGGCAGATTTTAATGAACTTACCGAGGATGACTATTATATTGGATTGAAGAGTAAATTAATGGGACAAGTCAACCTTGTACGTATAGGACAGCATTATTTAAATTCGAATGGCTCGATTACTTTGTCAACAGGAATTTTGGCAGACGACCCAGTTGTAAAGACCACAAGTGCCGCTATGGTTAATGGCGGAATACACAGTTTTGTAAAAGCAGTTGCCCTTGAAATTGAAAACGGAATTAGAGTAAATGTCGTTTCTTCTGGAATGGTCGAAGATGCATACGAAAAGTACAAAGACTATTTTCCAGGACACAATCCTATACCGATGAAGAAAGTAATTAATGGATATGTTAGAAGTGTTAACGGAAAAGGAAATGGCGAAATAATTAGAATTTACGACTGAATATAGCCAGTTACCAACAACGCATCCTATGAAAAGCACTAATTCCGTTCTTCAAAAGCAATACTTTTCGTGATTATTTAAACCGCCCAAACCACAACCAGCAAAAGCGTCAAAAACGCCACAAGCAGTACCTTCCAAAAAGCATTAGCCTTTTTAAGTTCCATAAAAAAGAATGCCACACCTATAAATTTCAAAAAGGAAAGCCCTAAAATGATTATTGCAACATAGGGAACATCCAAATTGGCGAACACCGCGGAAAGGAGGGTCAAGCCAATTAAAACAAGCCAAGTGATGTTAAAAGTGCGTTCCATTTTTAAAAAAGTAAATAGATTATGGGGAAGAGCAACAGCCAAATCAAATCGCACATATGCCAAAAGGCTGCGCCCGATTCGTAATCAGCAATTTTGAGAGTTTCGGGTTTTTTGCTGAGGGTTCTTCCCAAAACCAGCAAAATAATAACCCCCACCACCACGTGTATTACGTGAAAAAGGGTGAGCATCCAATAATATTCAAAAAATGCATTGTAACCCACCGTCAATCCTGCTTCAATCTTATCGACGTATTCCACGGCTTTCAGAACCAAAAACAGCATTCCGCCGAGAATAGTCAACCGAAGAAACAACTTGCTTTTGCCAAAATTTCCCAATTTCAGAAAATGCACCGACTGCGCCATGCACCAACCGCTGCTGAGCAGAAAAACGGTGTTTATGGCGCCATAAGCCGTGTTTAGCAACAGGCGGGATTCGTGAAAAAGTTCGGGCTCTGCCCTTGCGTTCAGCGCCATAAAAACCAAGGCAATCCCGAAGGTTACCAATTCCAAATAAATAATAATCCATATCAGGATTCCTCCCGGTGGGTAAAAAATATTTTTGTAATCTATTTTGGCCGTACTTTCCATTTTAGCTTTGGTGCTTTATTTTGTCGTAGAGTTTTACAAGCGATTGCAGCAATTCAACGGGCGTAGTCAAAATCTGGAAATGGTTCTGCCCAAACATCTGCGGCAAGTAATATTTTGCCTGTGCTTCGATTGCCAATGCATACGAATTGATATTCCGCTGGTTCAGCTCGCGAAGCGCCTGCTTCACATCGTTGATGCCGTATTTGCCTTCGTACTTGTCGTAATCATTAGGTTTTCCATCAGAAATCAGGATAACCCATTTGTTTTTGGTGTCGCGCTTGTCCAGCAAAGCTCCGGAATGCCGCAACGCCGTACCAATGCGTGTATAGCCACTTGGCTGCAATGCTCCCACTTTGTGTTTTGCCTTTTGCCACGGTTCGTCAAAATCCTTTAAAGTTAAATAGGAACTGTGGTTGCGGGTTTTGGAATAGAAACCAGCAATAGAAAAATCTACGTTGAATTCCTCCAAAATTTCTCCAAAAATGATGGAAACCTGCTTTTCCACATCAATTACCCGATTGTCCGCGGCATAGCCATCGCTGGAAAGGCTGCTGTCTAAAAGCATCAAAATGGAAAGGTCCTTTTCCTTTTTGCGTTTTGATAGGTAAATATTTTCCGAAGGCGTGTGGCCCGAATGAACGTCCACATATAAATCCGTGAGTGCATCGAGGTCAAATTCTTCGCCCTGCAGCTGCCTGCGTTGCTGCTGGTATTTATTATTTACCGAAGTGAGCATTTTCCGAAGCCCCATCAAAGTCGAAGCGTGTTCCCGTAGGGTATTTCTATAATAATCAGAATCGGTTTCAGTCTGTGTTTGCGGATAAACTTTGCAAAAATCTGGTTTGTAAACACGTTTGGAATAGTCCCATTCGTCATACAAAATGTTGTAGTTGGCATTTTCAATTTCAGCGCTTTCTGAAATTGTGGTATTTTCAATAAACTCCGCCTGATATATGGAATGCGTGGGGTCGTCCACCCGCACGGTCTGTTTCATATTTAAATCTTCGAGCGCGTTGGCGTGGTCGTTCAGCTCGTCATCGCCATCAAAATCGCGCCAGCCGCCCTCCCACTCTTCCGCGGTTTCGGCCTTTTCAAAATTGTGGGTGAGCACGTAATCTTCTTGCGCTTTTTTGTCAACTTCAATGGATTTAATCTCCTCCACCGCATTAGCCTTCAAAATAGTATTTATCTCTTCTCCGATAGCAGATTTTACTTTTTCTGAAATATTCTGAAGCACTTTTTTCTTCGGAGTTTCTGGAGAATTTTCCATCCATTTCCCATAGATGAAGTAATAGTCGGGCGGATTTTTTTCCGAAGTATTTTCTTCAAAAAGCAATTTCAGTTCGGTATAAATGGTTTCAGTTCCCGGGAATTGGCTGAAAATCTCCTTTAAGACTTTTTCAGAATTTTCTTGTGAAATTTGCCGGGCCGCTTCCAACGTATGTTCTTCGCCCAATTCATAATTAAGCTGAAAACTTTTTTGAATTGAAAGATAAAGCGTCCTAAAAATATAAAAAGCCAGATTTTTTTCTGAAGTATCAGAACCCGAAAACCGTTCGGGTAAAAAGAAGGCGTTGTTCTTATAACCGCCCTCCTGCTCTGCCTCAAAAATTTCGATGGGATGGCCGGTTACGGCGCGGGCCACCAAAGTAAGCCGAGACTTTATTTCACTAAGCTTTACGGTGTGCGCAATGGCTTCCCTCGCACTTTTTTTTCGGTGTTTTAGGAATTTTGCAACCTTGGCAAAGATAAACTCATCGGGTTCAAACATGGCTTTTGGCTTAAATCATCAAATCGCAGAGGTCGGTGAGTGCTTGGGTAATTTCCGCGTCGTCGGTCAACGGTTCCACTATGGCTACTTTTACCGAAAGCCGCTTCGGAAGGCCACTGTTTATAAGCATTGCCGCGTCCACCAACAAACGGGTGGAAACGGTTTCGGTAAGCCCCAACTCGGTGAGATTGCGAATTTTATTGGCGATGTTCACCAGTTTTTTTGAAGTGTCTTTATACAAACCAGTTTCGGTTGCCACAATTTCGGTTTCATCCTTTGCAGTGGGATATTGAAACGAAAGCGCCACAAAACGTTGGCGGGTAGAAGGTTTTAATTCTTTAAAACCCTTTTGATATCCGGGATTAAAGGAAGCCACGAGCATAAAATCCGGATGGGCTTTTACGGTAATTCCCAGTTTGTCTATATAAAGTTCCTTTCTATGATCGGTGAGTGAATGTATTGCTACCACAACATCTGGGCGGGCTTCGGCGATTTCATCCAAATAGAGAATTGCACCTTCCTTTACCGCTTTTGTCAACGGGCCGTCCACCCAAATAGTCTCCGCTCCTTTTATGATGTAGCGCCCAATAAGGTCTGTGGAAGAAGTTTCCTCATGGCAGGAAACCGTTAAAAGCGATTGCCCTAACTGATGCGCCATAAAATCTACAAACCTAGTTTTTCCAGTTCCCGTGGGGCCTTTCAGCAAAATGGGCAATTTATTTTTGAACGCGTGCTGAAAAACTTCCACCTCCCGCGAAATGGGTTTATAAAAAGGTGTTTCCGAAGAAAGCTCTGTTAATGGTTTTATATTGATAGTATCTGTAGTGGACATAATGCTAAATTTTTAAATGTCAGTTCGAGTGCAGTCGAAAACGCTAAGTTTCCTACTGCTAATTAGATCACGACTTTAGTTTATCCTGAGTCTGCCGAAGGGCTCGACCAGACAAACAATTTATTAAAAAGGCCCGAAACTTGGTTCTGGTTGGGAATGACTTAAAACTGTTTTATATGAATTAATTCCCAGGTTTTCAGGTATAAGAGCGTAACCCATTTCAGGCCTTTAATTTATTATAGGTATGTACTTTCCACGGTTTCCAAAGCTTCATCTGTTGGGCGACCGTGCTTATAAAAATCATAGATATAGGTTAAAATACCTACGGCGAATAGACTGGCGCAGATAATCAACACTACAAAGTGGATGCTAATTTCTTTTTGAACCGCCATAAATTCCATCCCAAATTTCCGTTCCAAATAAACCTGTGCCACCCCAGCTACTCCAAAGGCCATCGTCATCCCGATCATCCCTATATTGGCTGTCCAAAATGCCACGCGGCCACGCACGCCATCATAAAATTTACGTCCCGTCATATTTGGAAGGCTGTAGCTTATAATTGCCAAAACAATCATGGCGTAAGCACCCCAAAACGCTAAGTGGCCGTGCATCGCGGTTACCAAGGTTCCGTGGGTATAAAGGTTTGTTTGTGGCAGAGTGTGTGCAAATCCTAAAAGTCCCGCACCCACGAAGGATACAATTGCAGCGCCCAGCGTCCAAAACAAAGCTATTTTGTTGGGGTGTTTCTTTTCACCCTTGCGGTACATATTTACTGCGAAAAGTGCCATTGCAAGAAAAGCCAATGGCTCCAGAGCTGAGAAAATTCCACCAACGATAAGCCAGATTTTATTCACACCAATATAATAGTAGTGGTGCCCGGTACCCAGTACTCCGGAAAGGAATGTGAGACCCACGATTACGTAAAGCCATTTTTCGATAACCTCACGGTCAACACCTGTTAACTTTATTAATAGGAAGGCAAGGATACCGCCCATGATAAGCTCCCAAACGCCTTCAACCCAAAGGTGAACAACCCACCAGCGGAAAAAGCTGTCGGTTACCTGGCTGTCAAACGGTAACATTCCGGGAATGTATAACAAAGCAGCAAACAAAAGCCCCATAGTAAGCACAAGTGCCGTTGTGGTTTTTCGTTTTCCTTTGAAGAGCGTCAAGAGTATTAATGCCAAAAACAATAATACATTTAAAACTACCAAATAGTCGAGCTGGCGTGGAATTTCCAAAAACTTACGGCCTTCCCACCAGTTAAAGTGATAGCCTACAATTGCTGCAACACCCACGGCTGCAAGTGAAATAAGCTGCACATACGCCAACTTTACGCTAACGAGCTCGCGTTGGGCCTCTTCGGGGATAATGTAATAGGCAGCTCCCATAAATCCGGAGAGCAACCAAACTACAAGCAGGTTGGTATGAACAGCACGCGCTGTGTTAAAAGGAATAAATTCGTGCAAGCCATCCATTCCGATTCGGGCGAAACCCATAATAAAGCCATAGGTTATTTGAAGTACCAGTAAAAGCATAGAGAGTGCAAAAAACCAGTACGCTACTTTTTGAGATTTATATTTCATCAGTATAAAATTTTATTTTTGGTTAGTTATTGGTTAGTTGCTTGTCTTTTGCCAACGGCGACACAATACGGTCAAAGCCATTTAGGTCTATCTCCCCAATCCAATTAAAAAAGGCGATGACATCCATAGCTTCTTCTTCGGAAAAACCGTAGGCTACCATTTTGCGATCGTTTGGCGCCCAAGGCACTGGAGTCATAAGCACTGCTTTTACGTAGCCTTCGCCACGGCGTTCAATTACCTTGGTAAGTTCGGGTGCATAATAGGCACCTTCCCCAAGAATGGTGTGGCAGCCCATACAGTTGTTCTCTTCCCAGATAACCTTGCCGCGCACTACTTGTTCGGTAATGTTTTCATAGTTGGTTTGGTCGTTGCCATCGCTAAATGAATAAATGGTAAGGCCAATAAAAATCAGGAATGTTACGAGCGTTCCGCCAAGGAAAAATGCCCGTGCTTGTTGTTTGCTTAACATATTGGTCAGGTTTTAAATTGTTTATTTAAGACATATATATCTTAATAGCAAAATAAAAACATTCACAAAAAATGATTTATGACCATTATCATATTTAGAAAAGTTATTTTCGAATTTTTTAAGAATAGGTACGATGGAAAAATGCAAGATTTCAGCTTTATTACTTCATAACGGATTTAAAATTTAGAATGTTTGTAAGAATTCTAAAGGCGGAGAAAGATATTCGGAAACTATTCTATTTCCGTGTGAAGACATTATTGACGGGCAAAGGCTTATGTAGGGATACTGAACTTATTCTCACAATTTATTCAAGTATAGAATAAATCGCAAGACCTTAAATTCACTCGACATAACGGCTAAAATATATCTAAATGAAAATACCCATTACCTCTACCCCAACTGCAACTGCGATTCCTGAATTTTTAAAATTTCGTTTTGGGCTTCCTTTAAATCATGCTCAAATTGTTCGGTATTGTTCAAGGTATAAGTAGTGGCCAAATCATAGTAATGCGCGATGCCATCGAGAAGATTCGCACTAAATTTTTCCCATCCTTTAAAATCGCGGGCAGTTGGCGAGAAGGTACTCTTTATCTCTTTTTTCAGATAATCAATGTACAGCCTCAATTCGGCAATAAACATCATTGGTCTATGGGGTTGTTGCATTACGTTTTTACGACCGTAAATATGGTCTGTCATTTCACGTAAGCCTGTAACTTTTGAAAAATTCACAATATTCGGCCCCGGACAAATGGTTACCGTAGTTAATTTTTTAAGAAATGGAACATCATAATTTATGGCAGCCGAATTACTCAAGCCGATACAAAGACATTCCTTCGCCAAAACATCTTCCCGTTGGCGCTTCAGCTCCTCTTTGGAAAGATTAAGAGTTCCCAATTGTTCCAGTTTCAACTTTTGATACTTGCTTGAAGCGGTGCAAATTGGCTCTTTGGTAAATTCGGTATTTGAGACCAATAGCTTTTCAGTACACGGACTACCGGGCTTATTTTTTGCTATCCGGTCAAGTCGTTCCTTTTCAGCAGTGGTTCCTTTTAAATAATTAAACTGTACTCCCAAAGGTGATGCCTTGCTGCGAACCACATCTTTTTCTTTTGATTGGCAGAGCAACTTAAGTGTGCTTTCATCAACGGTGGTTGCTTCTGGGCATAGCAAAAATGGTGTGCCCCAACCCGTGCCGTCCACTTTGTAAAAATCTCGCAATAAGTTATCTTCTTCATTTGTTCCAATACCACCCTGAACCGTGATTTTTATGGGATGCGGCTGTGAAAAACCAACCTTTCCTTTGGCGATAATAGCGGGATTGTAAAGTTCAAAAAGACTGTCCTGCAATTCCTGCTTATTCTCCTTAAATTCCTGAAGTATTGGTCCCATAAGCAAGCCTTGGGTAGCAAAAACGTGTCCGCCACAATTAAGTCCGGACTCAATACGAAACTCACTCACCCAGATTCCTTTTTTTGCCAGATATTTTCCCTGGATCAAAGCCGAACGGTAATCGCTAACCTTTATGACTACTTTTTTATGAAAACAGCCCCATTGGTATGCATCAAAGTCTGAAAAGCTTTCCATATAATTATAGAGCCGCGGATTCATTCCTGCAGAAAAAATAAGGGACGAATTGGTGAGTTCGCTCTTAGCATACCCTTTTAGCGCCGTTAAAGCATCAGATCCGTTTTCAATTATATCTTTGTTTTTATCTAGATTTTCCTTGTCAACTTTGGTCATTATATTTACTTCCACCGAACCCGGAACCACGAGTTTACGTAGAAAATTTTCCAACATTCCCTTCTTTTCAGGATTGGAGGTAAATAGCCATTCATGATACTTTTCCTTTAGCATGCTTGTATCGGGTAGCATCTCAAAATATTTTACCAAATCTGAACCTGCCTCGAAAGTAGAAGTTTTTATCTTATCCATTTTTGAAGTAACAATGCGCTGCATCAGGTTTAGATAATCTGTAATGCGCCGCGCCCGGTAATCTTCATCTTTTATGGTTATGGCAATGTACGGCTCATTGTTTTGTTGGTAGTAGTATTTCCGCATTACTTCCAAAATATTGTCCTCAATAACCGAAATTGCTGAGTTTATGCCAAAACATGCCACTTTTATGGGACTATCTATGGTGTATGAAATCCCCATAACAGGGATGTGGAAGGTGTGCGGACTGGTGCTTTGCATTTAAAAAGAATTTGGATTGAAAATGCGGTAAAGGTGATGATTCAAAAAGTTTTATAGTATGACCAAAGTCATAAAAAATACATTTTAGTCTTTTTAAAACACAAGAAATGTCATTCTTATTTTAAAAATCCTTCCGTTTCGCAATTCGCCAAATAAAGAAAGTAGGTACCACTACCCAAACTATTAACATTGCTGACGATAGCAACAACCCAAAGTTGGTTCCAAAGAATTTCTGAAACACGGCGCCGGTATAACCCAAAAGTGCTGAAATATCCAGCTTTAAAAGTATCAAAACCCGCGATAAATCTACTGGATTTAGCATGGTGGCGATGAGCGAAAAATTATCTAATGGATAGTCTTCAAAATATAATAGTGACATTAAAAAGATTCCGTCATAAATTACGGCCATAAACAGCCAAAGCAGGATGGCGTACCCGAAACCCTTGATTTTGTTTTCGTTGGAAAGGGCTATTACAAAAGCTAGTGCCGTAAAAATGAAGGTCAAAAACGCACCGGTTACAAGCAATAATGAAAAATCCCAAATAGCGTTACTGTTAAAAATTCCGTAGAAAACAAAGGGCATTCCCAGCCCAATTACCAAACTCATAGACAGTGAGGTGGCAACCCCAAAATACTGCCCCAAAAAGATGGAGCTCCGCTTTACGGGCTGTGCCAAGAGCAGTTCGGTAAACTCGCGGGAGTTGTAATAATACATCACCCCAAAAATAGTCCCGATAAGCGGCACCAAAATAATGATTACGTTCATCAGCGTTATCACAGCCTTTGAAAGGTCGTTGTTCAAAAATAGAAGCACCACGCCGAGCAATAAATAGAACAGAAAATAGACGTAGCTCCAACGGCTTCGCATTAAATCGTAAAAACTGTATTTTAATATTTTAAGCATAACTTGAAGATAAAATGGAGGCTATGGCGTGTTCAAAATCGGGTTGTTCTGTCTTTGCTTTCAAATCTGGAATACTCCCTTTAAAATATATTTTTCCTTCCAAAAGAAAAACAATCTCGTCGGCAATTTCTTCCACAAAACTTAAGATGTGCGAGGTAACCAAAATAGTCTTGCCTTTTTCCCTTTCGGAAAAGATTAAATTCTTTAAACGCAAATGCGAAATTGGATCGAGGCCGCTCGTAGGCTCATCGAGGATTATCAAAGGACTGTCAAACATAAAGGTGAGTACTAAATTCACTTTCTGTTTAGTACCGCCTGAAAGGTTAGCCAATTTTTTATTGAGAAAGGGCTGCAGTTTAAAAAGCTCGATCAATTCCTGATCTTTGGTGGCTTTTGAATCGCGCAAATCTTTGATCATGGCAATGAGTTCGCTTACCTTTAGGTTTCCGGGAAAGTTGGCTATTTGCGGCAGATAATCAATTTCATTTCTATACTTGAAATTGTTTTTCAACGTTTTACCATTTATGGAAATATTTCCCGAATCGGGCAAAACCATTCCCAGAATACATTTAATGAGCGTGGTTTTTCCTGAGCCGTTCGGCCCCAAAACGGAGAAAATTCCACCTCGCTCTATGTTGAGATCAATGCCCTTGAGCACTTCGTTCTTCCCAAATTTTTTATATAAATCCTTAACTTCTATCATGGTCTATGGGCTTCATTTTTGGGTTTTCGTCCACCAAATTATCTGGTGTGAAAACAGGGGAAACTTTTTCGGAAAAATCAATAATATCTATAAAAAGACTTCGCATTAAAATAATGGTTTCGGGGGTGCGGTTTACAATGTAAGTAAAGAGTTTTACTGGGCGATAAGGCACATCGCCAATTCCGTTTCGGTTAAGGTCGTAACCTGTGTAATTGCTCCAATAGTTATTGTCAAACTCATTATCGTTCATATTACTGTTATATGAAATATCGAAGGAATTATAGAGAAAATTATTTTCAGTAAAAGCGTTGGCATAACAGGCACCCCGAACCTTTATGGCCCAACCGTTGCTAATGAAATCATTGTTTTTATAGGTTACCCTGTTACTGCCCTCAATATTTATTCCTACCGTATTCTCCTTAAAGATATTGTTAGAAATGGTGGCATCGTTTATTTCTTTCAAAAGAAGACCGAAGGCTGCCGTGCCCCAGTTTTCCTTGAAAATATTGCTGTTCATTTCTATAAATTTTGAAAACATCACGGCTACTCCGGCACCGTTGTTCTCAAAAGTATTGTACTCATAAATATCATTGTTGCTGAACATAAAGTGTAGCCCATAACGCAGGTTGTTTTTACTAAGGTTGCGAGTTATTTTTATATTGTCTGAAAATTCCAGATAAATGCCATCGCGAACGTTCTGGACATTGTTTCCACGTACCTCAACGTCATTGCAGTACCACAGTTGGATACCGTTGCCGGAGTTATATTCGTTTACGGCATCACCCTTAATGGTATTGTTCAATACTTTGCCATTATTGGATCTTTCCAAATATATTCCGAAGAAAAGTTTTTCGAGCTGAAGATTTTGGATGAGATATCCATTCTTTTTGATTACCCGAATAGCGGCATAATCTGAGGTATAGCTGGTGCCTACGTTTATAATCTTAAAACCGTCCACCGTAACATTATCAGCTACAATTTTAATGATTTCACCTTTGTCCTCTCCATCAATGGTTGGCAGGTTTTCGCCGAGTAGGATAATACTTTTATCAACTATAATATTTACCTCCTTATAAATCCCTTTTTTTACCAAGACGGTATCGCCATCGGCAGCCAAGTTTATGCCTTGCTGAATAGTTTTTACATCACATGTATTGCAAACGGTTATGGTTTTGGCCAAACTGGTTGCTGTGGCAAAAAACAAAAAAGTGAGAGTAAATATGTGAAGTATTTTTTTCAAAACTGAAGCAAAATTAGACAATACAAAGCCATAAAAAAAACAGCTTTGAATTAAAAAAGATGGAAGATACTGAATTTAATGGATAAAAAGGAATTTGAATTTTTTGGTGCTTTTTACAATTTCTGAGAATGTTATTATCAAAAAAATCTATAAGAAAGACCTCAGTAATCTCCCTTTTGTTATAAATAAAAAGTGAAACTTTCTGAGGCCCTAATTTTCAAAAACATTATAGCTTTAAGTGTTTTTGGATTTCTTCCCAAGAATATAATTCTCCGGTAAATTTCTCCTGTGCCTTTAAACCTACCTTTTCATTTTCAAAAGCTGAAAGGTTGGCACCCATAGGGCTAGAAATTTGATCGCTAATAAGATATGATGCCGTTGTAGCATCCATCAATTGTCCTGGCTGATGGAAATCTGCAACCAAATACAATGCAATTTCTGTATCTTTCATATCATCCTGTAACGAATGAACCATACATTCAATGGCATCATACTTAAAGGCTTTACCTTTAGTGCTTACAACCTGCGATGCATGCTGACGGTCCACAATAGTCATATTGCAATAATGGCAAGTGTCTGAGCCGTATTCTATATGTTGCGGGCTCACGTTGCAGGAAACAAGCAAAGCGGTTATTATACCCAAAAAGATGAAATGTTTCATTATGCTGTACTGTTTTAACAAGTTGATTATTTTTCTATTTTATTATATTCTTTCTTTCCAACAAAGAAAGCTACTACGGTAAGCATCATCCCTACAAAAATCATATATGCTCCCGCTCCTGGCCAAGAATCTACATCAAAATTCAACATTTTTTGATAACCCAACAAGGGTGGTTTATAAGTCATTGGGGTTCCATCCGGATTTTCAAGTTTCATGATAGCCTTGGGGTCTAGATCGGTTCCATAATCAATCAACCATAAGTTAAAGTCGTACATACCCATTATTCCAAGTATGGACATTACCAAAAACCAGCCCAAGAACCATTTGTAGCTCAATTTTCCTAAGAAACCAAGCAACCCTATTATTACTCCCAGCGCAACCATTATCCCTATTACGATAGGAAAAACTTCAAATTCCCACATATCCTCTACTTTTGGAATTGTCTTCATTCCAATATAGTGGTTAAGGCCATCAATATTTTGAATGTCAAATTCCTCTACGCCCTGAATTCCCTGGATATAGATGTCCATTCCCAATGGGTCTGGATACTGGGGCGCACCCAGCATAATATTCCACAACGGGAATTTAAAGAGACCCAATAGCAGCAAGGATCCAATTATCATTATTATTCCTGCTTTTTTCATTTTTTTGAATTTTAATTCTTAAACGTCCGTGCGGTTGGTTTTCGGTTTAAGTCTTCGTGCAGATGGTGTGGGGTTGGTTTTGAGATGTATGAAGTGTAATCACTTCTACAATTTTTTTAAAAGACGGGGGAAAATCAACGAACCCCCGTCTTTCCTTTGAAAATACCATCAATCACTAATCTAGTATTTCCACAACTAAAAACTTCTTAATTAATCTTCACCCAAGGACCAACTAAGCTCCATATTGGAATTTGCTGGGCTCACGCGAACGTAACCTTGCATTTCCTGGTGAAGTGCAGAACAGAAATCTGTACAATAGAATGGCCATACTCCCACTTGTTTTGGTTCCCAAACCAAGGTTTTGGTTTGTCCAGGCATTATCAATAATTCAGCGTTATTTGCGCCTATCATTGCAAATCCGTGTGGTACATCAAAATCCTGTTCGTGGTTTGTAATATGGAAGAATACCTTGTCACCCACTTTTACACCCTCAATATTATCTGGCGTAAAGTGACTTCGTATGGTAGTCATATAAATATGAACTTCGTTGCCTTTGCGCTCTACACGTGCATCTGCTTCAGAAAGTGTGGCATAAGGGTTTGTATTTTCTGACAATTTGTAAAATTGCTTAGCATTTTTCTTCAATATATCTGCAGCAATACCAGCAGCATAATGTGGTTCCCCATGGGTTGGGAAATCTAACAGCAATTCCATCTTGTCTCCGGAAATATCAAACAACTGTGCAGAGTGTTCCAGTTCTGGTCCTGTTGGCAAGTAACGGTCTTTTGTAATCTTGTTCATTGCAACAAAATATTTACCGAAAGGCTCACGTGAGTTTCCACCAGGAATCATGCCGTGACCCACAGAATAAAATACTGGTTGGCGGTCCAAAACTTCCCAAGTTCCTAGTTTCCATTTTACTACTTCAGAAGAAATAAAGAAGGTGGTATAAGCATTTCCTTTGCCATCAAACTCAGTGTGTAATGGGCCTAATCCTGGTTGTTTTACAGTACCTGCCAATACATCCTCAAATTTTAAGATAGGAATTCCATAAGCTTCGCCATCAAACTTTTTATTTTCAATAGCATCAATCATTTTAGTGAAAGAGTGTACTGTAAGGTCAGCAGAAAGTTTACCGTTACCTATTATGTATTCTCCAGTTGGATCTACGTCACAACCGTGTGGAGACTTTGGTGTAGGAAGAAAGAAAACTGCGCCGGGAACTTTGGTAGGATCTACAGTTAGCACCTCTTTTTCCATAGTTGATGTGGCCATATGCGTATTATGATCATATACGTTATGCGCATAGTTAGCCGGCATTTTTGTTCCGCCTCCGTTATTTACATATTCTTCAATTACTTTCCAGTTTACAGCCGCAATGAAATCCTTGTCATTTTGTGATGAATTTACCTCCATCAATGTATTTGCTTCCTCAGTATTATAGGTAGTAAAGAAAAACCATCCGTGAGATTTGTCACGTCCAGGATGTGAAAGGTCATAGTTAAAACCTGGCATCATCAATTGAAATTTAATGCCCATACGACCAGTTTCCTGATCTACACTCACGAATGAAAGTGCGCCTTTAAAGTTACCTTTGTAATCTTTTATCGGCATATCACGTTGTGGCACTGGTACAGAGAAACGAGTTCCAGCTACAACGTATTCGGTATTTTCGGTAATGAAGGAAGAACTGTGGTTTCCTGCACTATTTGGCAGCTCGATAATTTCTACAGTTTCAAAAGTTTCCAAATCGATTCGGGCAATACGGGGCGTATTATTTCCATTTATGAAAATCCATCGTCCGTCCAATTTCCCGTTTGTTTGTGAAATATCAGGGTGGTGGGAATCGTCCCAAGGCACAAAACCAAATGAGGTGTTGAACATAGGCAAGGTTTCTTCTGAATAGCCATAACCACTGGTAGGGAATTGCGAGAATACCGGAATTTCCTTGAACATACGTCCAGATGGAAGCCCGTAAACGGTAAGGTTACCACTATACCCTCCAGAGAAGAATGCGTAATAATCATCGTGTTCGCCGGGTGCTACGTAAACTTTTTCAGCGGCGTTGGTGGCCAAACCACCCTGCCCCTTACTTTGTTTTTTGTTATCACCATTATTACAGCTTACCAATCCGGCAACCATAACAAGGGAAACTAAAATATTAATTGTTTTTTTCATTGTTCTATTGTTTTAATTTAAGTTTTTCAATTGTTTAGTTTGCAGGAAGTATTACTTTATCCACTACGTGTATAATCCCGTTTCCGGCCTCCACGCTTGCAATGATCTTTGCACCACCAACATAAACATCATCTCCATTTACTTCGACGGTTACGTCTTGACCACCGGCTTGTCCCAATTTTTTAAACTTTTTCAAAAAGTCTTTGGAGTAATTACCCGGAGTAACGTGATTTTTCAAAATGCTTGCAAGCTGATCTTTATTTTCAGGCTTTAGCAAATTTTCAACAGTTCCGGCAGGTAGCGCTTCAAAAGCTGCATTTGTAGGCGCAAACACCATCAAGGGACCTGCGTTTACCAATGCATTTTCAAGATTGGCTGCTTGAACCGCCGCCACAAGTGTAGTGTGGTCTGGAGAGCCAATTGCAACTTGAAGAATGTTTGGAGTAGATTCGTCCCCTTCAATAAAGGCTTGACCTTGTCTTTCGGAACTTACACTTGTAGTTGCTGAATTATCTACAACAGTTCCATCTCCTTCGGTTTTAGTTTCGTTTTTGCAGGCCGAAAACACGAGCAGTGCAGCCGAAACAAATAGTAGTTTAATTGCTGGTTTCATATTGATTGTGGTTTTTAACCCTTGCAGGACCATCACAATCCTGCAAGGGGGTTGGTTGCTTAAGTATATATTAAAGTGTTCTAAAATATTCCAATACTTGTCTTGCCTCTTCCTCTGTCAAGTTCTGGTTTGCCATAGGCGATCCGTTGAACTCAATCAAAAGCGCTTTCGCTAGCGGGTCATTTTTGGTCATTTCTTCAGGATTCAAGATCATGTTCATAATCCACTCCGGAGTACGTCTTTCCAAAATTCCTGTTGGGGCAGGACCAATAAACTTCTTGTCTGGTTTATGGCAAGCCATACATTTAGTTTTATAAACTTCCATTCCTTTGGCAGCCATTGCCTGGTCAATTTCGGCTGCAAGCTCAACATTTTTAATCGGCCCAATACCCTTATTGGTAAGATCAACTGTTTCTGAAGGTTTCACATCAGAGGCTGCGCTTGTGGTACTTTCAGCAGATGCTTCGGTTGCAGCTGGCTTTTGGCCAATCTGAATATCGTTACTTTTCTTTTCTTCTTTTCCGCCACAGCTTATCAAGGTTACAATTGCTAATGCGGCTAGTGATTTCATTATAATTTTCATAGTTGTTAAGATTAATTTACGTGACAAAATTAGTACTCAAGGAATAGATATAATATGATTTTTGTCATATACGAGATAATTTAATCTCTTTTTTTACTTCGAAATAGGCTACTTAAAAACCCCCTTCCAAGTACAAATATCTATGTACTTTACCGCTTAAAGTATGAGGAAAATCATTTTAGATATCACGTCTAAAAATTAATTTTGAAGAAATTCAAAAAAAGATGAAGAACATACTCTTGCCCACAGATTTTTCAAAAAACTCCAAGAATGCAATTAAGTATGCCCTGAAGTTTTTTGAAGGTGAAAAATGTACATTTCACATTCTCAATTCGCAAAAACCTTCTGGCTATATAACTGCCGATGTACTTTACGGCGCTCCCGGCACATCGGTCTATGAAGGCATTTTGAATGACAATAAAAAGGAGCTTGAAAAAATGGTCCAATTTTGTAAATCAATTTCTGAGGGAGAAGATTTCACCTTTGTTCCCAAAGTTGATTTTGACAATATCGTTGACGCTGTCAACCAAGCTGTAGCGCTAAACAATATTGAATTAATAATAATGGGGTCCAACGGTGCAACAGGTGCTGCAGAAGTTATTTTTGGAAGTAACACCTTGAAAATTATACGAAACGTTGATTGTCCCGTTATTGTGATTCCCGAAGGTTTTGCTTTTGAAAAAATTAAATCGGTTTTGCTATCGCTAAATTATCAATATGATGTAGCAAACAAATCGCTCAAAATCATTTCGGAAATAGTAAACAAACACAACGCCTCATTAAAAATTCTTGAAATAGAGGAAGAAAGTATAGAGCTATCCTCACAAAGAAACCATACTGAAGAGGTTTTCAAAGAAATAGGATTTGAACGTTTTTCAATTAAAAATATACCTGCCTCAATGGCCATTAATGCTTTTGAGCAGTTAATTCCCGTTCAACTTCACGCCATGATTGTGGAGCGCAAAAGTTTTTTTGATCGTTTTATCTTTGGTTCAGAAACCTCAAAAATAAATTATGGTTCACTTGTACCACTTTTGGTACTTCACAAGTGAATTATTTCACAATAAAATTAGAAGATTATTCCTTTTAAGCGTTTGCACAATTGTTTTTACATAATCACGAATGGTGGATGCAGCTCCCGGCGGATTGACAATGTCTATCTTTCCTCGCCAGATTAAATCACGCTCCTTGCCGGGGCAGAGACAATACAAAGAGGTTTCGGTATTATAAACTGGGTAGTCTTCAATCTGCTCATTGCCATACACAGTCCTATTTTCATTATAATAATCACTGAATGACTCAAAGGATTTTGCAAGATTTCTATAAGATTGCCCAATGGTTACCTTGCTTTCCTGCCCCGTAACTTTTGAAAAAAGCACCGCATCAAAACCTGCATTTAAAAGTTCATTTTCTATGCTTTTTAAATTTTCTTCCGTTTGATTGTTTTCTGAGAAGGTACTTTCAAAATATTCAACACTTTTTACGGTAATCACCCCTTCAGCTTCCAAAGCTTGCGAAAGACTATATTCAAATTGGCGCTGCAAAACTGCGTCTGGTGTTAACCCAACCACCAAAACTTTATTGGCCTGAAAATTTGGCGCTTCTGTATTTATGTATTCATCAACCAAACGGCTGCTGGAACACCCGGAAAGTAACGTGACAAAAATTGTTATGACCAATAATTTTTGCATACTATTATTTTTTAAAAAGTTAATTCTTCAGAAGGATATGTAAATATACGCTTCTCTTTTTCTAATTATTAGGTAATTACAAAAGAGGCAATAAACTTAAGGTATTTCTTCACTTGTAGGAATGATATAAATCAATTATCCACAAAAAACTTTTAAACTTATTTCTAAAATTAGTTTTAGTAAAAGTAAATTATCTATCTTTGTTAACCAAATGGTTAAACCATAAAGTTAAAAAATGGCAAAGACAAATAAAAATCAGGATACGGAGGGGCAAATACTGAACGCTGCCGAAAGCGTATTCCAAAAGAAAGGAATGGATGGCGCGCGTATGCAGGAAATTGCAGACGAGGCGGGCATTAACAAAGCGATGCTGCATTATTACTACCGAAGCAAACAATTGCTTTTTGAAGCGGTTTTCAGCAATGCCTTTTCTCTTTTAGCACCACAGCTCAATAAAATTCTGAACGATGATTCCTCCATTGAGGACAAAGTGAAAAACTTCACACACAATTACATCACTTTTATATCAAAGCATCCCTATCTGCCCAATTTCATAATTCAGGAATTGAATCGGAATCCTAAGTTTTTTGAGAAAATCCAACAAAACGCAGCTTTTCCAACACTGGAAAAATTTAAAAATCAAGTGAACGAAGAAGTGGAAAAGGGCATTCTGAAACCCATAGATGGGGAGCAACTTTTTGTAAATATTATTTCGCTGAATATTTTTCCTTTTGTGGCAACACCTTTAATAAAAGGGTTTTTGAAGATTGACGACAAGGCTTTCAAAAAAATGATGGAAGAACGAAAAGTCTCTGTTTCTGAGTTTATAATCAATTCCATAAAAAAGTAAAAAATGAAACGGCTTCTCTTTACAATCTTCAGCCTCGCCCCCCTACTCCTTTCTGCACAGCAAGTTTTGACTTTGGAAGAGTGTTATTCGCTTGCTGAAAAAAATTACCCTTTGTCGAAGCAAACCGCTTTATTGGAAGCAAAAACAAATTCTGAAATCAAGGTTTTGGAAAAAGAAAGGCTGCCCAAATTAGACCTGAACGCACAGGCCACCTATCAATCAGATGTTATTGAGTTTCCGTTGCAAATTCCAAATTCAAATATTGAACCGCCCAATAAAGACCAGTATCGCGCCACGCTGGATGCAAACCAATTAATTTATAACGGCGGAAATATTTCTGCAAATGCAAAATTGAAAACTGCCGAACTTGCAGCGCAACAACAACAAATTGCGGTAAATCTTTACACCTTAAAGTCGAGGATTAATCAAAATTATTTCAACGTTTTACTTTTTCAAGAACAGGAAAAGTTGCTGCTTTCAAAAATGGAACAGCTCGAAGCACGATTAAAAGAAACAAGTGTTGGAGTAAAATATGGCGCGGTCCTCCCCGCTTCCAAGCAGCTATTGAAAGCCGAACAACTGAAACTGGAACAGCAACTTTCGCAAGTAAATTTCGACAGGGAAAAAGCGTTGAAAAACCTCTCCTTGTTGATTTTTCAGAATTTGGACAACACTACAACTTTAACAAATCCAGAGATTTTGGTTACGGCAGCAACTGAATCACAGCGACCTGAATTGGAACTTTTCAATTTGCAGGAAACGCAATTGGAAACTTCAAAAGAAGTGATTTCTAAAAGCAATTATCCAAAATTATTAGGTTTTGCGCAGGCTGGTTACGGCAATCCGGGATTGAATATGCTTGACAATTCTTTTCAGGATTTCTATATGGTTGGCTTGAAATTGAACTGGAATATTTTCGATTGGGGAAAAACGAAGAAGAAAAAACAAGCCATTGATATTTCAAAAGAAATAGTTTCCACCGAAAAAGAAACCTTTTTGTTGAACAACGAAATGCAACAAAAAGAAGCAGAAAGTGACATAAATAAATATGAAGTAATGTTAAAAAAAGACGAAGAAATTATTGGATTGCGTGAACAAGTTTTACAGGCCACGACTTCCCAATTGCAGAATGGCGCAATCACTTCTTCGGAATACATCACAGAACTGAATAATCTTTACGAAGCAAAAATTGACCAACAATTGCACGAAGTTCAATTGGCGCTCGCAAAGGCGAATTATAAAATAATCAAAGGAAATTAAAAAAGTGACCACGAATACACGAATATTATATCATTTTTTATGCAACAACCTGCTGGCAGGGCATTGAAAAAATTACAGCTAACCTGCGAAACACCTAAAATTCGTGTGTTCGTGGTAAAAAAACATATAGATGAAAAAATCAATTGTTATTATAACAGCAGTCCTAATTGGATTTCTTTCCTCCTGTTCCAACAGCGAAAAAGCCGATGGCTATGGCAATTTTGAAGCCACTGAAATCACAATCTCGTCCGAAGCAAACGGAAAACTGGAATTTTTGAATTTGGAGGAAGGACAAATTTTGGAAAAAGGAACAGTCGTCGGACTCGTGGATACCCTTCAACTTTATTTAAGCAAAGAACAACTTCTTGCTTCAAAGGAAACAGCTGCATCAAAATCTGGAGGCGTTTGGTCGCAAGTGAGCGTTTTGAACCAACAATTGCAAACGGCAAAAACGGAGCAACAGCGTATTCAAAATATGTTTGCCGAAAACGCTGCCACCCAGCGCCAATTGGATCAAGCCAACAGTCAAGTGGACGTTTTGAAAAAACAAATTCAAAATGTGGAAACCCAAAATGCACCTATCGTAAATGAGGTAAAATCCATTGATGCGAAAGTTGCTCAAATTGAAGAACAACTTTCAAACAGCAGTATTATCAATCCAATAAATGGAACTGTATTAACGAAATATTCAGAGCCAGGCGAGATTGTTTCCTTCGGAAAACCGCTTTATAAAATTGCCGATTTGGAAGAAATGACGCTGCGTGTTTACATAAGCGAAACGCAGCTCCCAAACATTAAAATAGGACAGCAAGTAACCGTAAAAATCGATTCTGGTGAAGCAATGAAAGATTATGCTGGAATCATAAGCTGGATTTCAGCTTCGGCAGAATTCACCCCAAAAATAATTCAAACCAAAGAAGAACGGGTAAACCTTGTTTATGCCGTGAAAGTGATAGTAAAAAACAACGGCAGCCTAAAAATTGGAATGCCTGCGGAAATGTGGGTAGATAGTCATTAATCGGTAGTCGGTAGTCGGTAGTCGGTAGTCGGTAGTCGGTAGTCGGTAGAGAAAATAAAAAATTATGGAAACAGTTGGATTTATTCTGTATGTTGCAAATCAAGCTCGGAGCATGGAATTTTATAAAAAACTGCTCAAAACAAGTCCCAGTTTGAACGAGCCGGGGATGACGGAATTCAATCTTTCTGAAACCGTGAAACTGGGGTTGATGCCGGAAAGCGGGATTTCAAACATTATTTGTCCGGCAATGCCGCATCCTAAAAATGCCAATGGTATTCCTCGTTGCGAATTGTATCTAAAGGTTAAAAACCCCGCAGATTATATGCAACGGGCAATGCAATTGGGCGCAAAAAATATCAGTGAATTTCAAACACGCGATTGGGGCGACACCGTGGGATATATAGCCGACCTGGACGGTCATATAATTGCTTTCGCCAAAACAACAATAAACTCTAAACTATAAACACGTAAAATTTAATATTATGAAAAAAACAATCTTAACAACAGCAATCATTTCAGCATTATTAATAAGCTGTAACGAAACAAAACATAAACAGGAAAGTACTGATATCGTTGAAACCACCGAAGGAGTACACGAACACGATATGGAAGAAATGGCCGAAGAAACCCATTCCCTGAACAACGCTTGGGTAAACGAGATAAAACTGGACAATGGCAACAAATGGGAAGCCAACCTGGAAACAACTGAAGGGGTGGACAAAATGCTCAATTTGGTAAAATCCAGCGCCCCCAAAACCGTGGAAGATTATCACGCGCTTGCTTCAAAACTGAACGAGGATAAAAATGTAGTAGTTAAAAAATGTACGATGGAAGGTCCTTCGCACGATAACCTGCACGTTTTTCTACATCCGCTTATCGAGAAAATTGAGGCTCTGGGAAAAGTTTCAAATACAGATGAAGGCGCTGAAACTTTAGCAAGCATCAAAGAAAACCTAGAAGGTTATTACAATTACTTTCAATAAAATATTCTGAATCATGGAAAAACATAATTATAACATAGATATCACTTGGCGCGAGGACCGGAAAGGAATGATGTGCTCGCCAGAATTGGCAGAAGGTGATACGCATTCAGCAAATTGCATTGAAGTTGCTACACCTCCCGAATTTCCAAAGGGAATGCCTAATATTTGGTCGCCCGAACATCTTTTTACAGCAGCAGTAAGCAGTTGCTTGATGACTACTTTTTTGGCAATTGCTGAAAATTCAAAACTGGATTTCACAGGATTCAGCTGTAAATCGAAAGGTGTTTTGGAAAAAGTGGACGGCAAATATTTAATGACGGAAGTAATTCTACAACCCATCGTAACCATTAAAGATGAAAAAGATCGGGAACGAGCAGAACGCATCCTCCAAAAATCGGAAGCGGCTTGTTTGATTTCAAACTCAATAAAATCGAAGGTTACAATGGAAGTTACCGTCAAAGTTGAAAATTAAGGGAAAAGTTACGGAGTTATTGGGTTACTCAGTTATTAACACTTCAGAATAACCCAATAACTCAGTAACCCAATAACTTAATAATTTAATAACAAAAGAAATGAGCATTTCCCTAAGCAATATCAGCAAATCCTATAAAAAGGTAAAAGCAGTTCAGGACATTTCGTTTGATGTGAACCCGGGCGAACTCTTTGGCCTAATCGGGCCAGATGGCGCCGGGAAAACCACCATTTTCAGGATTTTGACCACGCTGTTAATTGCCGATGAAGGGACTGCCACCGTTGCCGGATTTGATGTTGTAAAAGATTATAAGGCCATTCGAAAGGCAGTGGGCTATATGCCCGGGCGCTTTTCGCTTTACCAAGATTTGACTGTAGAGGAAAACCTGGCGTTTTTCGCCACTATTTTCGGAACTACGATTGAAGAAAATTACGATTTGATTGAAGATATTTACGCTCAAATTGAACCTTTCAAAAATCGACGCGCAGGAAAACTTTCTGGCGGAATGAAACAAAAACTCGCCCTCTGTTGCGCATTGATTCACAAACCTAAAGTGCTTTTTCTGGACGAACCCACGACCGGCGTTGACCCGGTTTCGCGAAAGGAATTTTGGGAAATGTTGAAACGTTTACAGAAAAAAGGGATTACCATTTTGGTTTCAACTCCATATATGGACGAAGCGGCATTATGCGACAGGATTGCCTTGATACAGGGCGGCAAGATTTTGGAAATCGACACACCCGAAGCCATTGTAAGCCAATTCCCGAAAACCATTTACAATGTGGGCGCAGTTAATATGTACAAATTGATCCAATCGCTGCAGCAATACGAGCACGTATATAGCGTCTTTCCCTTTGGCGAATTTGTGCATTATACCGACAAGAGGGATTTATTTGAAATAAGTGATTTGCAATCCTATTTGGAAAAAGAAGGCCTAACAGCTATTCACATAGAATCTACCAAAGCAAATATAGAGGATGCCTTTATGGAATTAGCGCGGTAATGAAAGAAGAAAATGTAATAGAAGTCAATCAATTAACCAAAACATTTGGTGATTTCACAGCTGTAAACACTATCAGTTTTGAAGTCAAAAAAGGTGAAATCTTTGGGTTTTTGGGAGCGAACGGCGCAGGAAAAACCACGGCTATGAAAATGCTGATAGGAATCTCAAAGCCTTCCTCGGGCCAAGCTACTGTTGCAGGGTTTGATGTGTATTCCCAGCCCGAAAACATCAAAAAAAACATAGGCTATATGAGCCAAAAATTCGCACTTTATGATGATTTAACAGTAAAAGAGAACATTACATTTTTTGGAGGTATTTATGGTTTGTCCAAAAAAAAAATTAAGGAGAAAAGGGAAGAATTAATTTCTGAATTGGGGCTGGAAAATATCAGTAATAAATTAGTTGGCTCCTTGCCTTTGGGCTGGAAACAAAAGCTTTCATTTTCGGTTTCACTTTTGCACGAACCAAAAATTGTTTTCTTGGATGAGCCCACTGGCGGCGTTGACCCCATAACCCGAAGACAGTTTTGGGAAATGATCTATAAGGCCGCCGACCAGGGCACCACTATTTTCGTAACCACGCATTATATGGACGAAGCCGAATACTGCGACCGTGTTTCTATAATGGTGGAAGGAAAAATAGAAGCTTTGGACACACCAAAGAAATTGAAAGAACAATTTAAGGTAGACTCTATGAACGATGTGTTTTTGAAATTGGCTAGAATCCCATCCCCGACCCTTCCCAAAGGAAAGGGAAAAAATACCGATTGCAATTAAAAATTAACAACGAAATAAGTTCTCCCCTTTGGGGAGTTAGAGGGGAAAATGAAACGATTTATAGGTTTTATAAAAAAGGAGTTTTACCATATCTTCAGGGATAGACGGTCGTTGTTCATTCTTTTTGGGATGCCCATTGCCCAAATATTGCTTTTCGGGTTTGCTATCACCAATGAAATCAATAACGTTGATATTGCCATTTTGGACCATTCAAAAGATACTACCACAGAAGAAATAATTAATAAGATTTCAGCTTCAAAATATTTCACCATTAAACAAATGATTGTTCGGGAAACCGATATTGAAACAGCTTTCAAAAAAGGAAAAATAAAAGCAGTTTTGAATTTTGAAAAAGATTTCAGCAAAAATCTTATAAAAGAGCAGAAGGCTACCATTCAAATAATAACTGACGCCACCGACCCAAATACTGCAAATTCGATCACTAACTATATCAATTCAATACTTCAAAACTATCAACAATCTAAAAATAAAGATATAGTAATAGAGTATCAGATAATTCCGCAGACACGGATGGTTTACAATCCAGAACTTAAAAGTGTTTTTATGTTCGTTCCCGGCGTTATGACTATTATTTTAATGCTGGTTTCGGCAATGATGACCTCAATCTCCATAACGCGCGAAAAGGAATTGGGAACAATGGAAATTTTATTGGTTTCACCTTTAAAACCCTTTCAAGTTATTATCGGGAAAGTGGTTCCGTATATTTTTCTATCTGTTATAAATGCAGCGGTAATAGTTGTTTTGAGCATTTTTATATTTAAGATGCCAGTTCAGGGCAGTCTATTTTTATTGGGTACAGAAAGTGTTTTGTTTATAATCACATCATTAGCGTTGGGAATTTTAATCTCAACCATCGCAGAAACGCAACAGTCTGCAATGATGATTTCGTTGATGGGTTTGATGCTTCCCGTAATATTACTTTCTGGATTTATCTTTCCAATATCCAGTATGCCAGCACCATTACAAGTAATCAGTAACATCATTCCTGCTAAATGGTTTATCATCATTATAAAGGGCATCATGCTGAAAGGCGTTGGAATGGCATATGTCTGGAAAGAAACGCTGATTTTGATTGGAATGACCCTTTTCTTTATTGGGTTAAGTGTGAAAAAATATAAAATACGCTTGGAATAATGAAGACTATCGGTTACATAATACAAAAAGAATTCAAACAAATCTTTAGAAATAAAGGGATGTTGCCAATCATTTTCATCCTTCCAATTCTCCAATTGGTTATACTCTCCAATGCAGCTACTTATGAAGTAAAAAACATAAAATTCGCATACATTGATTACGCTCATACCTCATCCTCCCGCGCATTGATTGAAAAGTTTAATGCTTCTACTTATTTCGATGTATTAACCGATTTTCCCTCACAAGAAAAAGCGAGCTCTGCAATGTTAGCTGGAGAAGTTGATGTGGTGATGGAAATCCCAAATCATTTTGAACTAAATCTCCTAAAGGAAAAAACAACCAATTTATCCATCACTATTAACGCTATTGACGGTGCCGCTGCCGGAGTGGAAAGTGGTTATGTAAATCAAATTGTCCAAAGTTTTAATAAAGATGTGAAAATTAATTTAATGGATAAATCTAAGAAAATTGGACGGCCCGTTACAATTGAGAGCATCCCTTCCTTTTGGTACAATACTACTTTAGATTATAAAACCTTCATGGTCCCAGGTATTTTAGTGCTATTGGTAACTATGATTACCCTATTTCTCTCTGGGATGAATATTGTTAGAGAAAAAGAAATAGGCACTTTGGAACAAATCAACGTGACCCCCATTCGCAAAAGTCAGTTTATTATCGGGAAATTATTTCCGTTTTGGGTAATTGGAATGGGCTTGCTAACTATTGGGCTGATACTTGCAAAAGTAATTTTTAATGTTCCAATGTTAGGCAGCATAATACTTCTATACGCATACACTTCCATTTATATTTTAGTGATTTTAGGAATGGGGCTACTAATTTCAAATTTCACCGACACCCAACAACAGGCTATGTTTATCGCTTGGTTTTTTGTCGTGATTTTTATTTTAATGAGCGGCTTGTTCACGCCAATAGAAAGCATGCCAATATGGGCACAGATAGTTACGGAATTTAACCCTATAAAATATTTTGTAGAGATTGTACGCATGGTTATGCTGAAAGGCTCCGGCTTTATGGATATTTTACCACAGCTGTGGAAAACGCTGCTATATGCAATTATAATGAACGGTTTGGCGGTTTGGAGCTATAAAAAAGTAAATTAATGGAAAATAACATCAAATATCATTTACAAAAAAGCGAATCGCCATTCCTTCGGGGGCCCCTTTCAAGGTTTAAAGAATTGGGGTTTGCTTTAAGGGTGTTGTACCAATTTGTACGTGGTTTTCGGAAAATGCACTTTATCGGACCCTGTGTTACTGTTTTTGGCTCGGCACGGTTCACTCCAGATTCCAAACACTATCAAAATGCAGAAAAAATTGGAGCTGAACTTTCAAAATTAGGGTTCACTATTATGACAGGAGGTGGTCCGGGTATTATGGAAGCCGCCAACAAAGGCGCTTTTGAGGCTGGCGGCTATTCTGTGGGAGTGAATATTATTCTGCCTTTTGAGCAAAAACCAAACCCCTATTTGCACAAATGGATAGACATTCCCTATTTCTTTGTTAGAAAGTTTTTATTGATGAAATATTCTTATGCCTACGTAGTAATGCCTGGTGGAATGGGAACTTTAGATGAACTCTTTGAAGCAATTACATTGATACAAACTAAACTAATCGAAAATTTCCCTATTGTTATTTTCGATTCTGAATACCACAAAGAGCTTTGTCACCACATTCAATCAATGGCAGATAACGAAAGCATTAGCCACGAGGATATGAAACTACTTTTCGTAACCGATTCTGCTGAAGAAGTTGTAGCGCATATAAAAATTCACGCCATTAAAAGATTTGGATTGGTGAAAAAACAATACAAACCAAAATGGTGGTATGGTGAAAACCGAAGAAAATTTTAAATCGTTGAATCATGAAAAAAAATAAAGTATTTAGATACGTTATTGCAGTTCTACTAATTGTATTTGCATTGCTCACACTTTTTTTGAGCAGTTCCGTAATATTTGATTGGTTCGGAATACGTGCAAAGGAAGGCAATTATGTGCCTTTGGTGGTTTGGGCAAATTTTATGGTAAGTCTTTTATACCTTTTGGCTTCCTACGGGTATCTTTTTTTAAAAAAATGGTCATTATCTGTTATGCTAATTGCGGTCATAATACTCGTTCTGGCATATATTGGGCTGTTCATTTATATCAATAATGATGGCCTGTATGAAAGCCGTACCATTGGAGCTATGCTTTTTAGGATTTTGGTTACATTGTTTTTTGCAGGAATGATATACTATGGTTTGAAGAAAAAAACATGACTCATACATTCCACATCGTAGTATTTCTATTGTGCATTGTCAGCAGTTTTGCGCAACAGCAAACAGATACAGTCCCTCGACTATATCTTGTTCAAATTGCCCACATTAATCAAAGCGATAGCTATATAACATTTCCAACGGACGTCGGAAATATTGAGCCGCTTATGTTCGAGGCCAACCTCAACCCCAATTTTGTGGTCAGAAAAAGGGCAGATTCAAGAATGATGATGGTCCTAACACCTCAGATTACCATTAGAATGTTTAATGAAGAGTCGTATCCTGTGAAAACGCCAAGCTATATTCCACAACTCTCTTTGTATTATCTCTTTGGCTACCCGGAATTGGCCCATCACACCACTATGTTTGCAAGAATAGCACATCATTCCAATGGCCAAGACGGTAATTTTTACAATAGCGATACTTCCATAAATTTACAATCTGGAAATTTTGCAACCAATTTTCTTGAAATAGGTTTCATTGACACTTCTTATGGTTCTCAGGTAAACGCAGTAAAATTCTTTAAAAGTTCTTTGGAAATCCATCCCAAAAGCTGGATGCTTGACGAGTTAAAGGGACAATATAGCGGGCTGCGATGGCACAATTCGTTTTTTGCCTATAAGCTTCCACTGGATCGTGATTTTTTCAGTAAGAAAAGAAAGGCAAACTTTTCATTAAAAATTGAAACCACTTGGATGTTTGATGAAATTAACGACTGGAAAATCTTTGATACAAAACGTTTCAGCGGTGCTTTCACATTTTATTATCATCCAAAATTTTTGGAAGATATCGGTTTTTTTATCAAGTTTTATCACGGTTTGGATTATTATAATATTTACTTTCAACATCAACTGGATATTATTCGTTTCGGTTTAATGACTGAAATTTTACGATTTTGACTTGATTTATTATGAAAAATGACAGCATAGAAATAAAGAAATTCAACGGAGAAATTGAAACATTCAATGCGGAAAAGTTGAAAACTTCGCTAAGGCGAAGCAAAGCCTCAGAAAGTGAAATAGACGAAATTGTGGAACAAATAATGCCCACGCTATATGATGGTATGCCTTCCAAAGAAATCTACAAAAAAGCTTTTTCCCTTTTAAAGAAACACAATCGCACTTCAGCTTCTAAATACAGTTTGAAGCGCGCAATTTTAGATTTAGGCCCAACAGGCTATCCTTTTGAACAGTTGGTAAGTGCCTTGCTGAAGCATCACGGCTATAGTACGCAAGTGGGCATTATTATGCAAGGTGAATGTATTACCCACGAAGTAGACGTTCTGGCCGAAAAAGATGGTAATACTTATACGGTTGAATGTAAATTCCATGCAGACCCCAAGGCCGTTAGCAATGTTAAAGTCCCGCTATACATAAACTCCAGGTTTTTGGATATTCAAAAATGTTGGAACAACGACTCAAAAAAAGCATCTCATTTAAAACAAGGCTGGTTGGTAACTAACACGCGCTTTTCAACCGATGCAATTGATTACGCCAAGTGTGTGGGGCTACATTTATTGAGTTGGGACTATCCAAAAAACAACGGCATAAAACAGAATGTGGACAAGTTTGCCCTCTACCCCATCACCACCTTAACCACATTGACAAAAAATGAAAAACATCTCCTCATTAAATACAATGTAATCCTTACCAAAGAGCTTTATAAAGACTCTCATTTGTTGGATAAAATTGGAATTTCTACACTGAGAAAGGAAAAAGTTTTAAACGAAATAAAAAAATTATGTGACTTATAATTGCTTATTATGGAAAAAGAAACCATTCATAAACAAGAAAAATTGGAGCGCTATGATGCCCGAGGTGTGCAAACTTTATTTAAAACCCTCTCTCGAAATCACTACAATCTTCTAAAAATGGTTGACAATAAAGCTAGGATAGTGCTAACGGTAAATTCTATCATAACGTCACTACTTTTAGGTTTGTTATTTGTAGTTCCCAAATCGCAGAAAGTTCCGTTGGAAATAGGCACTCGAATTTTGATAATCTGCAGCTTGCTATCAATGATCTTCGCACTATTCAGTATGGTGCCACATCGATATTTTGGATCATCTTATAAAAAAAGTGGTTACAAAGGAACCTTATATGCCGAAAATTTTGCAAAACTGTCGCTAACTGAATTTAAAAACGAGTTTAAACGAATAATGAAAAAAGGCCAAAATATTTATGACGAAATGATAATCGATTTGTATTTTTTAGGCAAAATAATCACCCATAAACAGCGACTTCTATTTGTTTCAGTCATTATCTTTTTAATAGGGTTAATAACCGCTATTATCTATACCCTTCTCAATGGAGTAGTTCCATTTGCATAAAAATTTTAAATCACAATCTCCTTTATTTCATATAACATCGGAATGGTTACATTCCATCCATAGGTATCATGCAATTTCACCCGAAAAGGATCCTGCGCCGTAGGCTCGCCGTGAATTAGAAATACTTCTTCGGGTATATTTTTTATTTTGCTCGTCCAATCCAAAAGTCCCTGCTGGTCAGCGTGGGCTGAAAGACTTTCTATATGATGGACTTCAGCTTTTACGGGATAGTATTTTCCAAAGAATTTCAACTCATACGCACCTTCCAAAAGTTGTCTTCCTCGGGTTCCTTCGGCTTGGTAGCCTACCAATAAAACGGTCGTATTTGTCTTATCAATCATCTGTTTCAAATAAGTAAGAACCCTTCCGCCGGTAACCATTCCACTACCTGCAATAACAACTTTCGGCTGCGGATTGTCAATGGTTTCCCAAGTTTCCTTATAGGAAGTAATGATATTCATCCGGTTGTTCATTGCGTTAAAATCCTTCATCGGCAGTTTGTGCCAATCCGGAAAATTTTGAAATACCGAAAGCACGTTATTACCCATCGGACTATCAATAAAAATTGGGATGTTTGGAATTTTATTTTCGTTATACAATTTCCAAAGTAAAAACATCAGCGTCTGTAAGCGTTCCACGGCAAAGGAAGGAATTATCAAATTGCCGCGGTTGTGAATGGTTTTCGTGATGAGTTCAACCAATTTATCCGTAACGCTTTCCTTTGGATGCAATTTGTTTCCGTAAGTGCTTTCCATAAAAAGATAGTCTGCCCATTGCGGTTTTTCGGGCGGGGAAAGCAATAAATCGTGCTCACGACCAATATCACCCGAAAAGACAAATGTTTTTCCGAAAATTTCCAGCTCAATGAAAGTAGCACCAATAATATGCCCGTTATACCGAAACCGATATTGTATATTTTCTGAAAGTTTAATCCATTTATCTTTTTCTTCAGCATGGAAAAAACCTAATGTAACCTCAGCTTCTTCACCACTATAAAACGGCTCGGCGGGTTTGTGTTTGGAATAGCCTCCTTCATTCGCTCTTTCAGCTTCTTCTTCGTGGATTTTGGCACTGTCCAGCAAAATTATTTTAGTAATTGCCAGTGTTGGTGCAGTTCCGATTATCTTTCCGCGGAAACCTTGTTTTACCAATCGCGGCAAATAGCCCGTATGGTCTAAATGGCCGTGTGTTAAAAGTACTATATCTATCGTTGAAACATCTATAGGCAAATACTCCCAATTCTTTTCGCGCAATTCCTTTAGACCCTGAAACATGCCACAGTCTATTAAAATATTCTTTTCAGAAGTTTCAATTAAATATTTCGAACCCGTTACGGTTCCCGCTGCACCGAGGAAATGGATTTTTATTTTTTGCATAATTGTTCAATCTCATTTAATATCCTCTCTTTTCTTTTTTCTGAAATTCCCAAATGGTCCAAATAGAAATGATCATTTATCAATTGCTTGCAGAGCACTACATCACGGCTGAGCAAAAACTGTTTCTCTCGCTGACTTAGTAAGGTGGAAACGGTAACAGGATAGAGTCCCAAACGGTCTATACGGTCCTTGATACCATTATCTTTCGGAAGATCCCAGCTTAAAAGGTGGAGGCCAACGCATTCCCCATATTTTATGGCATCTTCGGTAAAACGGGTATTGGTAACTACCCAACCTTCGTTTGGTTTTTCACCATTGTTACTATTGGCGTAAAAATTGAGAATGTCGCGATAGCGGGAATGTATATAGAGTGGAACTTTTATATCACAATTACGCCCCTCATCACTATGGAATTTACACTCAGCCACAACATACTGTCCGTTTTTATGCGCTACCACATCTACTTCGTGGGTTACGCATTTTCCCTGTAAAAACTGCCCTGTCTTTACTTCATAACCACTGTAAAAAAGGATTGCCCCAACAAATTTTTCAAAAGGAAAACCTGTGGGACCAAGCTCGTAAATTGCTTTTTTCAACTTATATTTTGAAGCGTAGCCTTTTTTCTTTTTTTTGAGAAGCGCAAAGGCACGATTGTAGATTTCTTTAGTTGAAATACCCTGATAAAGCTCATCGCGGACGTTATTTGCAATTTCGTTGACCAATGCTTCATCCGCGCCGCTTTTCCGTAGCGAGCCTTTTAGTTTTTCAATTGAAAACTTCGCCTTTTGGCCTGAATGTTTTATTACTTCAATATCCTGATGATTTTTTGACATTTTGCTCAATTTCTTAAATCGTGCATCGCCAAAAGTGGCACGTTACTGTGCTTGCCGAGTTCTTTGACCATCGGATTTGAAAATACACTTCCAAAGAAATTGTGCTTCTTGTTTACAATGGCAATCATCTCGCTCTGTCGGCTTTGCACGAAACAGCGTACGCCGTCATTAATCTCGATGTCGTATAGGGTATGATGGGTGTAATTGGCAGCTTCCAGAATTTTTTCCAACAAAGCTTTATTTTCCAGTTGCGATTTTGAAAGATTTTTTCCTTTTTGAATATGTAAAATACGGATTGGGGAGTTAGTGCAGCGTGAAATTTCTACTAAAGTAGCCAATTCCTTTTCTTTGTAATGTGTTCTAAAGCTAGTGGGAAATACAATTTCATTCGGATCTTTGAATAACACATTTGAAGGAATGGCAAGCACTGGGCAATTTCTAATTTTTTCCATTGCATTTACTGCGTTACTGCCCAAAATAACGGTTTTATTGTCCGTCTCTCCTTGGGTTCCCATAACTACCAATTCTATGTCCTGCTTTTCCACAGTCTTTTTCATCACATCGAAGAACGAGCCAAATTCACTCATATAATGAAATGTGTGGTTGTCATTTTCTTCATAGAAACCCATTTGCACCTTCAGCTTCTCCATGTCTTTCTCTGAAGCTTCCTGAACTTTTTTTAGATCTTTTTCCGTAGGTTCAGGACTCAAGAGGTTTTCTTTTGAATACCCTGAAAGGTAATAGGTGTGCAATATGAAAAACTCCACATATTCCCTCTTATAGAGCTCCATGGCATATTTTATTGCATTCCATGCGTTTCTTGAAAAATCTGTGGGTATTAATATTCGCTTTTTCATTTTTTGAAATTTTAGTTTTTAATAGGAATTACCAAAGTAGGTGTATGCGTGTGCTTCCCTACCCTACTAACTACTGGCTCGCGGAAGAGTTGCTTTAAAAAAGCATGTTTGTGGTACACCAAGGCCAATAAGTCCATTTTATTGCTATCAATGAAGTTGTGCAGTGTTCTTGAAATATTTTCCTTTTTAGGTATGAAATGGAACTCTGTGTCATATTCAGTAAGGTCATTTCGGTATTGTTCAAGATTTTGTTGTTGTTTGGCATCCAATTCATTTTCACTCCCCACGTGTAGCATATGTATATTTGAATTGTACTGTCGCACTAAACGAACGATTGGTCTCAATTTTGAAAGTTGATAGAAATCATTGTAGTCTGTCGCGAAAGCTATATTTGTGGGAACAACAAAATCAACTTCCCTAGGTACGATGAGCAGCGGACACCCTTCTAAAGATTTGGTTATTTTTACAGTTGTACTTCCCACCAGAACATCTTCGGCACCCGTGCGGCCCTTGCTGCCCATTACCACGAGATCTATCCCTTCCGTAGAAACCAATTTATTAATGGTCTTTGATAGAGTGGCGGGGGTGGAAATGACTTCAAAATTGTGTGCAACTTTAGAGGAATCAAGTTTTATTTTATGAACCAGTTGTTCTCCATCCTCATCTGATTGACGATATAGTTTTTCAATTATATTTTCAGAACGTCCAATATCCACACGGCTTGTTAGCTTACCTACTTCTTCACCAAAGGAATGGAGAATTGTAATTTGCAGCGCTTCATCACTAAAGAGTTTTGTAACATAAAACAAAGCAGCATAAGCGTTTTTTGAGAAATCGGTTGGAACAAGAATTTTTTTCATTGTCAATATTTTTAAAGGTTTATCTCGGTAGATTTTGAAGTACTAAAAAAGGAATGTCTATTTTGAGCCCTATCTTTTCAATGGTAGACTGGTAGAGTATGTTTTCCAAATAGGAATGGCGGGTATTTACCATGACAAGCATATCTATTGGGTTTTCAATGATAAAGGTATTGATGGCTTTTGTAACGTTTGTTCCAGAAACTTGATGAAAATTGGTTTGGTTATCACAGAAAGAGACTTCCAGAAATTTTTTGTTATCCTGCTGTCGCAATGAGAGTGACGGAAATTTTGAAACGTAAAGGAAATCCATTTTCGAAACAAAACATTTTGCAATATTGCTCACCAGTTTTAACTCGCGGCGTTTGTACGGCAATTGATAATCGGTTGGGAACAGTAGATGCTTCGGGTGCACATCACCATAAACAGCCGGAATAGCAAGCACTGGGCATTTTACATATTTTATTACCTGAAGTGTGTTGCTGCCAAAAGTAATTTTTTTATCGGCAGTTTCGCCCTTGGTGCCCATAACTACTACATCTATATTTTCCTTTTCCACCCAATCATTTACCGAATCTACTAAAAGGCCAAACTCTGCAATGGTGTGTAAATTGTGTTTTGGATTAGGGGAAAAACCGATAATTTGTTTCCGAGTTTCCTCTAGATTATCCTTTGCTTTTTGAAGTGCCTTTTGCTGTAATTCCTCAAAAACCGCATCGGCTAATCGGGCCTTATCTTCATAAACCGAATCGGAAAAAGCGTGAAGCAAGTATAGTTCTGAACGTTCATATTTAAAAAGCTCTGTAGCATATTTAACAGCATTCATTGAATTTTCAGAGAAATCAGTTGGGATGAGTATTTTTCGCATAGCAAACTCTTTAAAATAATTACGTAAAGATAACCATTACAGTAGAGTTAAAATATGACAAATATCAATTAACATCCTGATTTTTAAGGAATCATTAAGAGCAGACCAACTATTTATTTCGTAATTTAAAACTAAAAAGTTATGAATTTTTCTGCTATCACATATCTTGTAATAACCACCTTTGTTCTGGTAACAGTTGCTGTCTTTGCCACTATGGATTTTCCGTTTAGTTGGGTATTTTATTTAACTGTCTTTGGTCAAGCTTTTTTAATATTCTCAGTCTTTAAGGTTTTAAAAGATAATTACACCACCACTAAAACCTTTGAGGATTTTTATGAGGATTACCCAATTGGTCGAGAAGAATGAATTTGTAATGCCCCAATTTCAGTAATAGCCAAATTTAACTACTATTGATAACTATTCATGAAGTACCAAAAAGGGCACATCTGCAGTGTAACTAACAGATTTTAGCGTAGGACGCAATAAAAGTCTTTGTATAAGATTAAGGTTTTTGGCCACGATGGAAACAAGACTAATTTCCCAGGTTTCTACAAAATCCTGAATGCCTATTTCCAAGTCTTTGTTTTCAACAAAATGGAAACTGTGCTTTTTATCTTTGAAAAAGTAATGTAAAAACCCTTTGTTGTCAGTTTGTGATGCGGTAAGATCACTATTTTGCGCTTTTATGTGAAGCACTCGCAGTGGTGAACGGTGCAAATCCAACGTTTCAGAAAGCGAAGAGATTACCTTGTTGCGGTAAATGCAATTATAATCCGTTAAGAAAGCAATGTTTTTAATGCCATTGAACCTTGCATGTTCGGGAATTACAAGTATGGGACATTTTACCTTAGTAATTACATCACAAGTGTTGCTTCCCAATTCACTTCTATTGGATTTTGAAGTGCCCTTGGTGCCCATTAAAATATAGTCTATTTCCTTTTCAGCCACTTGCTTCCTAATGGCTTCCACCAAATTCATGTTTTCCTGCAGGGGAAGGAATTTATGAGCTTGGTTCTTGGACTGAAACTGGCATGTCTTTATTTCTTCCTTTAATAAAACGGAAGTACTCTGGACTGTCTGCATCTCAGCCTCAAAATCTGAAAACCTGTGTTGTTCTTCTTCTTTGTAATCTGAATTTTTAGGTGAGACATGAAGAATATAAAAATTAACGGCAACGTCAGAAAAATATGTCAGCGCATACTTAATGGCGTTGTGTGAATTTTCAGAAAAATCCGTCGGGATCAATACGTTCATCATAGCATCATAATCTTACCGACAAAATTATCTTTATAGGTCGGTACAGAAAATGATAAAAATCAGCTTTAAGAAAAAATGACCTGGGATATTAGTTTATATCACGAAGACCATCCAAATCTACGATGCGAATATCGCGGCCTTCAATTTCAATAATACCATCTTTTTTGAAATCTGAAAGGGTTCTTATCAAGCTTTCGGTAGCAATTCCGGCAGTTGTAGCAAGGTCATTGCGTGAGATGCGAAGGGGCGCATCCGGTTTTTTGTCCATAATCTCCACAAATTGAAGAATGGTGCTGGCCGTTTTTTTCCGAACGGAGCTGTAGGCCATTTTAACCAATTGCTGCTTTATTTCAGAAAGATTATCGGTTAAAAGATTCATCAATTCTAAGGAAACATCTTGGCTTTTTTTCAGAATATCCTTCACATAGGTTTTTGAAATTCCCACAACTTCAGTGTCTTCCACAGCTGTAGCGGTTTCATTATAGGGAATGTTATCGTCAAAAGAAGTGAAACCCAAAAAGTCATCGGCTTTGTATAGCCCTGTAATTAACTCTTTTGCATTGGCGTCCATCGTATGTGTTTTCACAACCCCTTTCAAGATTAGGAACATACTGTTGGAGTGGTCACCTTTTTGGTAAACGGTTTCTCCTTTTTTATAATTGGACACTTCGCCTTCATCACAAAAAAAGTTTTTCAACTGGTTCAGGTTCTGTGGGTTTTCATCACCCTCATCGGTCTCCGCAACTTTATTGTTCTTGCGCATTGCCAAAATACTCGCTTTTGCCAAACGGCTTTCTACGGCACTTAACAACTCCTCTTCGTCAAATGGTTTGGTAAGGTAGTCGTCCGCCCCCATATCCATACCTTTGCGAATTTCTTTGTGCTCCGTTTTTGCCGAAAGAAAGATAAAAGGGATATGCTTCGTTTTTTCTTCCGAAGCTACACTTTCAAGTACTCCATAGCCGTCAATTTCTGGCATCATTATGTCACAAACAATGATGCTCGGGTTTTCCTTTTTTGCTCTTTCAATGCCAATTTTACCATTGGGTGCGGTAAAAACGGTATAGCCGGAAAGCTCCAAAAGTTCAGCTGTATTTTCTCTTAATGCGGTATCGTCTTCAATAAGAAGTATTGTCTTCATGCTAATTTGTATTGTTATTTGTGGGAAAGGTAATTGTAAACGTACTGCCTTTGCTCTGTTCGCTTTCAAAGGTAATTTTACCACCAAGGCTTTCCAAATGGCTTTTTACTATATTTAGACCAATACCGGTGCCTTGGTCCAGCAGAGCGTTTTCGGCACGAAAATATCTGTTGAAAATATATTTCTGTTCCTTTTCAGGAATACCCATACCTTCATCTATAATTTTTATACTCAAGGAATCTTTTTGTGGAATTACCACTACATCTATAACTGTGTGTGCTGGCGAATATTTTATGGCATTGTTTATAAGATTGGTAAGTGATAATTCAAGGATCTTTTCATCAAAATTCACCAAAATATCGTCTATGTTCTGTGGATAATTTATACGCTGGCCATCCTTCAAAAGCATATTTGCGTTATAAATCACTTCGTTCACTACTTTGCTCAGCGGGAAGACATCAAATTTATAAGTAGCCTTGCCAGACTCTAAACGTTCAATAGAAAGGAAATCGTTCAAAATATTATTCAGGTATTTCACTTTATTTTGAATAGTTCTTAAATGCTTTTCGCGCTTTTCCTGATGCTCTGTCTCTGTATATTTCCCCACAAGGGTAGCTGAAGTAAGAATACCGCTTAAAGGCGTCTTGAACTCATGGGAAACCAACGAGAGGAATTTCGTTTTCAATTCGTTGAGCTCTCTTTCTTTTCGAAGCGATTCCATGATTTTATATTCTGCTTCCTTGCGTTTTGAAACTTCCTCCTTTAACTCTTTTATTGTTTGCTTAAGTTCTTTGGTTCGCGCCTCCACTTTTTGCTCCAAATGCAGGTTGAGCTCTATAATTTCCTTTTCTTGGGTTTTCCGAACGGTAATATCGGTTACTAGCGCCATTACATATTTACTGCCATAAATTTCAAAGGGGTTCAAGCCCGCTTCCACCGGAAAAACGCTACCGTCCTTGCGCCGGCCGTAAAGATCACGCCCGTGGCCCATTTGGCGCGGATCGCTCTTTTCCAAGTATTCCTCAACCTGTTCGGTATGGCTGTGCCTATACTCTCGAGGAATCAGCAAGTTTATATTTTCTCCCAAAAGTTCCTTTGCTTCATAACCAAACATGCGGTCTGCAGCTTCATTTGAGGTCACAATTTCCTGGTTTTCGTTAACTATCACAATACCTTCCGATATTGCTTCGGAAAGAATCTTAAAAATATTGCCTTTTTTTCCCTCAAAAACCTTCATCCCCCAAAAGTAAGGATTTTAAACAGTTTTTTGGAACTGATTTTTATCATAAAATTTCGTTTGAAAACTATTTAGTTTTACACCTTTAAGAATCATTAAATTAAAGAATATGGGAACCGTTGATAAACCTCAACTCCTGTTTTATCAAAAAATGGGCGAACTTTTTTACGCCATTGCCGCGGCGGACAAAGTGGTGCGGAAAGCAGAATATGATATTTTGAAAAACATTGTGGCGGAACAATGGAAAAACCTGGACGATTATGAGGATCCCTTCCATTCAGATGCCGCATACCAGATAGAAGTTGTATTTGATTGGTTTGACTACGAACAGCTTGACGCAAGCGATTGTTTTGAGAGTTTTGCAGATTATAAAAAAGAGAACCCCAAGCTTTTCACCAAAGAACGAAAGGATCTAATCTGGAAGACAGCAAACGCTATTGCCAGTTCCTTTGCAGGAAAGAACAAAAGTGAAGTGATTATGCTTGCAAAATTAAAAATGCTGTTGGAAAATTAATATACATAATTAAACTTTCGCTTTTATCACTATCATTCTTTCCCTATTTTTATGATTTAAAACCCCAAAAAACATGAAAGTTTTTCTTCCAATTTTATTTTTTTTCACATTAATCGCCTGTAAAAACGATCCCAAAAAGGAGGAGGTTGATACTTCTACCCCTATCAATAATCAAGAAGAAATTGTTGATTCCCTAAAGGTTTCTGATAAAAATCTGGAAACGCAGCAACAAACCCTTATTATAAAACGAAAGGAGTTGCTTGAGAAAAAAGACTCAAAAGAAGAACTTGAGAAACTACTGATTTCAAAATCATTTTTAAAGGAAGGCGATTGGTACACCCTCGATTTTAAATATCCATATCTAAACGAAAAAATAAGGCCTCAGTTCGAAAATTTCAACGAATACATCAGCAAATATTACCTGGATGCCAAAGGAGTTGAAAAACAGATTCTGGAAGAAAAGCGGCTCTGCGACTCCCTAGGAATTCCAAAACAAAACGAATTGCGAACAGTTGATTATAAAATCTACAACCTAAACGACCGCCTTATCAGCGTGCTTTTTTACAAAGAAAACCATTACACAGGCGCAGCCCACGCAGCCTATACGTTTGATTGTTTGAACTTTGATCTGGAACGGGCCGTTTTTATGAACTACGAAGATTTTTTTAACAGCGGTTCTGAAGAGGAACTTCGCGAAATCTTAAATACACTTTTAAAGGAAAAAATAAATTCGGGCGAAATGTATTACGACTGTTGGGCTATTTCTGCCGACGATTTCTTTGACGCAAAAAACAACTTCGTAATAAATGATGATGTAGTAGAGTTTTATTTTGACGACTGCGTAATCTGCCCATCCTACACAGGAACCTATTCCATCAAAATTCCGCTGGAAATGCTAATGCCTGTTTTACGAAAGTATAAAAAGAACCCATTGCTTGGTTGAAATAAAAGAAAACAGATTAAAACCGACAACAGATAACCGACAACTCTTCCAATGAAAAGCAACTTCAAAGACATAATCAATTCCAATACTCCCGTATTGGTTGACTTTTTTGCAGATTGGTGCGGCCCCTGCAAAATGCTTGCCCCCATCCTAAAACAGGTGAAAGACGAATTGGGCGATGCCGTAAAAATCGTAAAAATAGATGTTGACAAAAACCAACCCTTGGCCGCGCAATTCCAAGTGCGCGGGGTGCCAACGATGATTCTATTCAAAAACGGCAAGCAACTTTGGCGACAAAGTGGCGTCCTGCAGAAAAACGATTTGGTTTCCATCATCAATCAACACAAAAATTAATGGAACTGAGCCATTACATAGACCATACCCTCCTAAAAGCCTCTGCTATTCCGAATGAAATTGTAAAGCTCTGTAATGAAGCAAAAAAACATAACTTTTACGCGGTTTGCGTAAACAGTTGTTACGTTTCATTAGCTGCAAATGAATTAAAGAACAGCGATGTAAAAGTAGCTTCAGTAGTTGGATTTCCTTTGGGTGCAAATAATCTTCAGGCCAAAGTATGTGAAGCAGAACAATGTATAATTGACGGTGCCGATGAAATTGATATGGTACTAAACATAGGTTTTCTTAAAGCTGAATTGCACAAGCAAGTTCAAGAGGAAATTGCTGCCGTGAAAAAAGCAATTGGTAGCCAAACCTTAAAAGTAATCCTTGAAACTTGCTATTTAACAGATAATGAAATACAGATAGCTTGCCAGATTGCGAAACGGGCGGGTGCCGATTATGTAAAGACCTCAACAGGCTTCGGAACAGGCGGCGCAACTGAAAATGCAGTAAAAATAATGGTTGAAGAAGTGGGCGATAGTCTAAAAATAAAAGCCTCTGGCGGAATAAAAGATGCCGCTACCGCCAAAAAATATATAGAAATAGGCGTTAACAGAATTGGAACCTCTTCGGGAATTGAAATTGTAACCGCCGCCAAAAATGACAAAGATGAGCACACATATTGAAGCAAAAAAAGGTGAGATTGCAGAATCGGTTTTACTTCCCGGCGACCCGATGCGCGCCAAATGGATTGCGGAAACTTTTCTTGACAATGCCAAATGCTATAACGACGTACGCGGCATGTTGGGATATACTGGGACTTTCCAAGGAAAACCTATTTCAGTACAAGGCACGGGCATGGGCATTCCTTCAGCGTTGATATATTGCCACGAACTTATTAACGATTACGGGGTGAAAAATTTAATTCGCGTTGGTTCAGCTGGAAGCTATCAAAAGGATATTAATATTCGTGATATCGTTATTGCAATGGCAGCCTCTTCCACTTCGGGCATTAACAACACCCGTTTTGTAAATTGCGACTACTCGCCCACTGCCGATTTCGATCTGTTTATGAAAGCCGCACTTTATGCCAAGGAAAACAATATTCCCATAAAAGCAGGCAATGTGCTTTCCAGCGATCAGTTTTATGAAGATGACTTCAACAACTATAAAAAGTGGGCAGATTTTGGAGTGCTCTGCGTTGAAATGGAAGCCGCCGGACTTTATACCATAGCGGCAAAATTCAATGTAAAGGCTTTGGCTATTTTAACAATCTCCGATTCATTAGTTACAGGTGAAAGTACAACTGCCGACGAACGTGAGGGCAGTTTTTCAAAAATGATTGAGATTGCGCTCAACACCCTTTTGTGAAATAAAAAAAGCAGAAACCCATCTACGAAATTTCTGCTCTTTCATCGTTAATTGATGTCGATAGCAATTAACTAAACTTTAAAAGTCATTACCGGCAAGTCAGAATGGTTTACTACATCTTCGCCTATACTTCCAGAAAAGAAATGTGCCAAACCTTGACGGCCTTGCGTAGGCAATGCAATAATATCGGCATTACTTACTTGGCTGTAGCCAAAAATTCCAGCTTCTACAGAATATTCATTGTACTGTGCTACTTTGTTCAGTGTTTCAAGTGGGTTTGCCTCTCCTGCGCTTTTCAAAAACCCGAGGATTCTTTTTTCAATTTCACGGGTGCTGCGGAAATCGCCTGCTAGGTTTACATAAAGCGTTTGCATCTCTATCCCCAAAGCATCAAACATTTTTTGGGCGCGCTTGTACGGTCCTATTGAGTTTTCCAAAAAGTCGCAGGCGAACACCCCAAATTCTGGATTGAAATTTTCATGACGGTGCTTTATTACCAAAACAGGTATTTCGGAAGTGCGCACTACTTTTTCTGTGTTACTTCCTACGAAAACCTCTTTTAAACCGGAACTTCCGTGAGATCCCATTACTATTAAATCTGCTCCAAAATCTCGGGCCACATCATTCAATTCACTAAAAATTTTATAATTGTGGACCGCATCGGTAACCGTAATTCCTTTTAGGTATTCTTTGTCAAGGAATTCGGCAAAACGCTTTTCTGCAAGTTTCATATAAAACATCGCCTCAAAAACTTCCTTGCTTTCATCGCGCGTTAAAACTGCGTCACTAAGACCCATCATATGTACCGCAACGATTTCGGCATTTTGCTTTTTTGCAATGTTAGCAGCTACTTCCAACGCATATTCTGAATGGTCGGAAAAATCTACGGGGACTAATATTTTTTTCATCTGTACTGGTTTTTAGTGTGTTGTGAATTTTGCCTTGCGCTTTTTAAGCTGTTTTTCAAGGTCTGAAATTGTTTCTTTTGCGGCCGCTTCAAAAGTTGCCTCTTTTGATGTTGCAAAAATTTTAGGTCCCGGAAGGCTCAGTTCCATTTCACATATATTGCCTTTGCCGTAAACGTTGTTTTCCAACTTAAAACTTACATCGGCTCTAATAAGCCACTCATACTTTTCTGCAAGTTTTTGAAGTTTTTTTTCAACATATTCGTTCATCGCCTCACTGGTGGGCATTTTCACATACTGAATGTTTATAGTCATGATACTCTTAATTTTTTTATACATCTCAAATATATCCAGAATTTGTGGGTTTTAAAATGACTAAAGTCATATTGTAATGGTATTCATAAAAAATCCCACTTACAATTTTCTGCAGCGGGATTTGTATAAATAGTTTTTTTGATGAGGAACACTAAGCGCAACAGCTCTCTCCTTCGTCCTTTACGCCAAGTTTTTTAAGGATTTTTTCCATCAAGCACCATTTTGTAAATGATGATTGTAGCAAGTTGGCACCCACAAAACCTGTGAACCACAACCAATTTATATTCACATAAACAGCCAAAATAAGGCTGATCAAAATAAAAGTTCCGGCAATTGCCCTAATATATCTGTTAATCATAATTATTTAATTTAAGTTCTTATAGAGTTTATTAATATTTAGTAGTGAGTGGTGAGAATTAATAACTTATAACTGAAAACCCAAAACAGACAACAAGCAACAGAAAACCGACAACTGATAACTGATAACTGATAACTGATAACTGTTAATTGCTTAAATGCTCCGCTCTATGGGCACCACCACCGCGTGAATTGGGTTGTTGGTCTCCAACGTTTCATTGAATTGAACCACTAAGCTGAAAAACAAATCAATCTTTTCATCTTCAGTAAATGAGAAAAACATACTGCTGTCCGCCCCTCCTTTTTCCGATGGAAACCAACTGGAATTCATCATGAAAGACGAAGCATTTTTATAGCCTTCAATATCGGAACCGCTGTAGCTCTCAATATTGGCTTTTTTGAAAAGTTGCAGCACGTCTTTTTGATATTCGTCCACAACGGTTACAATTAGTAGTTTCATTGGTTCATTTTTTATTGATATTATATTTTTTATTAAAACAAATCTGTTCTTTATTCTTATGTCTTATGTCCTAAAGCGCAGCGGTCTTAAGTCTATTTATAGTTTTTCCGCTCAATCATATAATAAACAAGCGGCACAACCAGTAATGTCAGCACCGTGGAAACAATAGTTCCACCCATAAGTGAAATGGCAAGCCCTTGAAAAATTGGATCGAAAAGAATTACAAATGCTCCAATAACAACAGTTCCTGCCGTCAATAATATTGGGGTGGTTCGCACCGCGCCAGCTTCAATTACGGCCTGTTTTAACGGAATTCCTTCCGCAGTTCTAAGGTTGACGAAATCAATCAACAATACCGAGTTCCGTACCATAATTCCCGCAAGTGCGATCATCCCAATAAAGGAGGTTGCGGTGAAAAACGCCCCCATAATCCAGTGGCCAAGTACAATCCCGATTAAAGATAATGGTATTGCAACCATCATTACCACAGGCGCTTTAAAGTTTTGGAACCAACCTACAATCAAAATGTAAATAATTATGATTACTCCCAAAAAAGCAATTCCCAAATCGCGGAATACTTCCAGCGTAATCTGCCATTCACCATCCCATTTCACGGTAAAGTCGTCTTCGTGCTCGGGCTGTTGCAAATACAATTCGTTCATTTTGTAACCAGCTGGTAGTTCAATATTATTCAGCTTATCGGTCATTCCTAAAATAGCGTAAACAGGACTCTCGAGTTCTCCCGCCATATCGGCCAACACATAAACCACACGTTTTTGGTTTTTGCGATAAATGCTTTTTGCACGGGTGCTTTCCTGGATGTTTACCAAATCGCCCACAGTAACCATATTGCCCTGTTTGGAAGCAATCTTTAACTGTGAAATATCCTGAATGGTCGATTTTTCCTTTTCATCCAATGCAAGCAAAATCCCTACTTGTTTGGTAACGGTTTCGTCATACAGATTGGTAACGGGTCTATCCGAAAGCGCCATATTCATCGTATAAACAATCTGTTGCGGCGCCACGCCGTAGCGCATTGCCTTTTCTTTGTCTATTACGAATTCGTATTCTATTTGGTCGGCTTCCACCATCCAATCCACATCTACTACATCTTGGGTTTCGTTTAGAATGTTCTCAACACTTTTTGCAACTGCAATTTGCTGGTCATAATCCGGCCCATATATTTCAGCAACTATAGTAGAAAGCACAGGCGGTCCCGGTGGCACTTCTACTATCTTCACATTGGCGCCAAACTTCTTTCCTATTTCTTGAATACGTGGACGAATCAATTTTGCTATATCGTGGCTCTGTTCGCTCCGGTCTCCCTTTCCTACCAGATTCACTTGTATATCGGCCATATTGCTTCCGCCACGCAGGTCGTAGTGACGTACCAAACCGTTAAAGGTTATCGGTGCCGAAGTACCCACATAATTTTGATAATTCACTACCAGCGGTTGTGTGGAAAGGTATTGTCCAATTTCGCGGGCAACCACTGCGGTGCGCTCCAAGGTGGTTCCCTCGGGCATATCGATCACTACCTGCATTTCGTTTTTATTGTCGAAAGGCAGCATTTTCACGGCAACCGATTTTGTAAAGAACATCATTACAGAACCCAAAAGCATTACAACGGTAATTCCTAAAAACAGCCAACGCGTCTTTTTGTTTTCAATTAAAGGCGTTTCCATTTTTGAATAAATCCTGTAAATGAATGTACTTTCCAAAGGTTTTTCTTCTTTTGGAGTTTTTCCTTTCTTCTCTTTTTCTCTTAGGAAAATGTAGCCCAAATAAGGTGTTATCGTTAAAGCCACAAACAATGAAAGTATCATTGCAATGGAAGCTCCAATTGGCATTGGAGACATATATGGCCCCATCAATCCCGAAACAAAAGCCATTGGCAATACCGAAGCGATTACCGTAAAGGTTGCCAAAATGGTTGGGTTTCCTACTTCGTTTATGGCGTAAATGGCAGCCTGCTTAAAAGGCAAGCGTTTCATCTTGAAATGCCGGTGCATATTTTCGGCAATTATAATAGAGTCGTCCACCACAATTCCCGTTACAAATACCAAGGCGAAAAGTGTAATTCTATTCAATGTATAATCAAGCAAATAATAGCTCAAAAGCGTTAGTGCAAACGTAATTGGTACTGAAAGAAATACCACCAAACCACCGCGCCAGCCCATTGCGAGCATTACAATCAAGGTAACGGCAAGGATTGCCCCTATTAGGTGCATCAACAATTCCGAAACTTTTTGGGAAGCGGTTTCCCCGTAATTTCGCGTGATTTCCACGTGAACGTCATCTGGAATTAAATTGCTTCGCAAATGATCTACTTTATCAATAATCACATCTGCAATTTTCATTGCATCGGCGCCTTTTCTTTTTGCTACCGAAATGGTCACGGCTGGATATTCCGAAGGATACTTTGAAATATTATCACTTGCGCCCCCAAACCCAAAGGAAACATATTGCCTCGGAATTTCGGGACCGTCAAAAATAGCTGCAACTTGCTTTAAATAAATAGGCTGGTTCTGCTGTACCCCAACAACCAAGTTTTCAACATCGGTTGCGGATTTTAGGAAATTTCCGGTGGTAACCAAAAACTCCGTATCGTTCTTATCAAAACTGCCCGAGCCCATTTGCTGGTTGTTTGCCTTTATCATTTCGGCAACGCCCAAAAAGTCCAAACCACTTGCTGCCAGTTTATCTTTATCCAATACCACCCGCAACTGTCTGTTTCTACCCCCTATTTTCTGGGTAGCGGAAACTTGGTTTACTTCTTCAATTTCCTGGGTAAGCTCGTCTGCAATCTGTTTCAGTTGAAAATCGTCATAATTTTCGCTCCATAGCGTTATCCCCAACATCGGAACATCATCAATAGCACGGGGTTTTACAAGCGGCATGGTAACGCCCGGGGGCATTTGGTCCATATGCTTGTTCATTTCGTTGTAAAGTTTCACGAAGGAACGCTCAATATCCTCACCCACATAAAACTGTACTATTACCATTGCCCCTTCATTTGAGGAAGTGGAATACACATATTCAACTCCCGGAATGTTGGAAACCAATTTCTCTAAAGGTTTTACCACCCTCGATTCTACCTCGGTTGGCGATGCGCCAGGGTAGCCCACAAAGATGTCGGCCATGGCCACATCAATCTGCGGTTCTTCCTCGCGCGGTATTAAAAACGAGCTCCACACGCCTACGACCATAAACACGATCATCAACAGCACCGTAAGCTTTGAGCCTATAAATAACTTGGCAATTTTGCCTGCTAATCCGTCCTTCATGATTATTGTTTAATGGTTATGTTTGCACCGTTATAGAGCTTTCCCTCGGCTGAAACTATATAGTTTTCATCTGCGGCCAAACCCGAAAGTACTTCCACATTATCTCCGAAAGTTCTTCCCAATCGCAACCAACGAAGCATTGCTGTATTGCTTTGGCTCACCGTGTATATCCCTGTTAATTGTCCGCGTTTTACAATAGCTTGCTGTGGCACTAAAACCATACTCACATCCGTTTTCTTTTCTATGGGGAATTGTACCGTAGCGTACATACCCGAAAGAATATCTACCTCTGTTTTGTCCAAAACCACTTTTACCAAATATTGGCCGCCAGTGTTTTTGGCGGAAGTACTTACTTCGGTTACTGTTCCCGGAAGTGTTTTATCAAACGATTTTACAATCACCTGTACTGCCGTTCCCGATTTTATTTTTGAAATCTCACTTTCGGGCACTGAAGCGGTTACTTCAAAATTGCCCGGACCCTCTACTGAAACTAAAGGCATTCCTGGGTTTGCCATATCGCCAGCTTCAATATTCTTACTTGTTACAACTCCATTAAAAGGCGCACGAAGATTTACATAGGCAAACTGCGATTGCACTTCGTTCTTCATCTGTTTTGCGCCTTCCAATCTGGCTTTTGCCATTTCGTAGCGGGCGCGTTGGTCGTCAAGTTCCTTCTGGCTTGCACTATTTTCTGCAAATAAGTTTTGAAAACGTTGGTAATCTTTTTCAGCATTGTTAAAAGCCGCTTGCGCTTCGGTAATCCCGGCGCTGGTCTGCGCCTGCTTTGCTGAAAGGTCTGAATTGTTGATGCTAACCAACAACTGTCCTTTTGTAACTTTTTGGCCCACATTTACGTGAACCTTATCCACAAAGCCCATCATTCGCGTACTAAGCGTAGCGCTGTTTGCCGCTTCTATCTTTCCGCTAGCGGTTAAAAAAGGGGTATTGTTTTCCGCAGTTACTGAACTTACCGTTACGGGTACTGCAGGAGTTTTAACCGTGTTTTTCTCTTCAGAAGAGTTATTGCAGGCAGTAAAACTAAGTACTGCCGAAAATAGTAGTAGTGTATATATTTTGTTCATCGCTGATTAGTTTTTTGTTAAGAATTGTAAATACGCCAAAGCATAATTATGCTGAAAAACGGTGTTAAAATACTCCAACAGCTTTTGTGAATATTGCGTTTCAGCACTCAATAAATCTGTGGTTTTTTCAAGACCTTCCTTAAATCTGTTGGTGCGGATTCGCAATGCTTCTTTTGATTGCTCCAATGCCAATTCAGTCAATATTAAATTGTTTTGGGCATCTTGGAACATACGTTTTGCTTTGTTCAGCTCCAATTGGCTTTCGGCTTTATATTGCTCCAATTCCAAATTTGCCTTATTAAATTCGGCCTTGCTTTTTTGTGTTTTTCCGAAACGCTTTGAACCCTCAAAAAGATTCCAAGTCAATGCTGCGCCGAATAAATAACCATTGGCATCTGCTTGAAAAATCTGGTCGTCATAAAGCTCATAGCTTCCAAAAGCATTCAGTCTTGGCAGAAAAGTCATTTTATCTGCTTTGTAATTTTGTTTATACGCTTCCACCGCAAATTCCATTGCCAGTATATCTGCCCGTGAATCGGAAAGCTTTTCAGTGGAATTCAATTCCGAAGCAACTTTTAGCGAATCCGTCGGTTTCAATACCCCGACAACCTCTTCGTTCATAAGGAACGCAAGATATTCCGAAGCGTTTATCACGTTGCTCTTGGCGTATTGCAATTGGTTTTCCACTTCGGTAACACGCACTTGCACTGCCAAAACATCACTTTGTTGCAGATACCCCTGTTTGAAGCTATTGTTTGCCAAACGCAGGTTTTCGTTGGCAGCTTTAAGAGCGGTCTCTAAAACGGCGACACTTTTATAGGCCAATTGCAACTGCATATAGGCTTTTTCGGTTTCCAAGGAAAGGTATTCGCCAGTTCGTGTTAACTGCATTTGGGTCGCTTCCCATTTTGCCTTTGCGGCTTTGCGCTGGAATATGCCATCAATATTTATAAGCGGTTGCTGTATTTCAAACTTTGTTGCGAACATATTGATTTGCGAAGGGTCGTTAAGCATATTTGGGTCAAAATCGGCTTGGGTAACAATTTCCTGATTCAACTTAAAGCCAAAAGCCATCAACGGATTGGTGGTTGCCATTCCACTATGTGAAGCATTGATGTTTGGCAAAAACACCGCATTGGTCTGGTTGTAATCGCCTTTTGCGGCAAGCATCTGCTGCTCGCCTATCTTCAGTTTATTGTTTTGTTGTATCACCTTTTCCAGCACCTCGGCCTTGGAAATTGGGACGGTTTGCTGCGCGAAAAGCATCGTGGGCAGCAAAGCAATTAGTGTAATTATATTTTTAAGCTTCATTTTTACATTTAATTTGATGCAAACATACGCCAGAAATCAAGCTTAGTCAGTAACTAATGTTACCAAAGAAAAAGCACCCTTTTCAGGATGCTTTTTTAAACTAACCAAATAAAATCTGCACTCTATTAGAAACGAACCAACCAAGAAACGTTTCTAAATATTTTTTGAATCAATCATTAGATCCGCGTACGATTCTTGAAATGATTCCTTTTTGATTTGTGAATTCTGCTATTAATATCCCTCCAATATGTAATACAATAAATGCTATTAGATAATAAATACCGAGTATATGTATTTCTTCCATTGGTTCTTTTAAAGTTTTTGGCCCCCATACTATTATAAGTCCTGTAACCAGAGATACTAGAACACAAACATAAAAAATGATGTAACTCCATTTCTGGAATTTCTCTTTTATGGTTAGGTTTTTAGTCAATGGATTTTGAATCTTCATGGTTCCGAAAAAGGGAAGTAAAAAGCGTAAGCTAAACAATCCAGTTAAAACATATCCCAAATAAATATGCCAGTCCCACATGGGTTTTCGTATTTGTTTCGCTAAAACAATTAATTGCTCACGAGAAAGTGATTGATCGGTACCCCCTAGATAAGCTTGGATAATATCTGCCACATTCTCTTTATTCATCCAAGTCAATCTCAGAAAAATAGTTATCAATAAAAGCAGAAAAGTAATCGCTATAGACCAATGGATAATCCGGTAAATCTTAGAGTATTTTACAGTTTCCATACTATTCGCTTTAAGCCCAACCTAATGGTTTTATATACTTTTAATGACCTTGGTCAATTTTTCTCGAACATCTTTAGCTATACCTGCCAAAGAATCATTTTGTACCGCCATCATAGAAGCTGCCGGATCAACCGCCGAAACTTCTACAATTCCCGGTTCGCGTTCCTGCACTATTACGTTGCAGGGAAGCATGGTCCCAATTTTGTTTTCGGCCTGTAAGGCTTGGTGCGCCATTTGCGGATTGCAGGCACCTAAAATGGTGTAATTATAAAAATCTGCATCCAATTTCTTTTTTAATGTGGCTTTTATATCTATTTCGGTCAACACCCCGAAACCTTCTACTTTTAAAGCTGCAGTTGTTTTTTCAATGGCATCTTCAAAACTTGTGTTTTTTAATGTGGTGCTTATATAATATTTCATAGCTTAATTGTTTTAAATGAATAACTTAATTCAAATTTAAGTCTTTAAATTGGATTGTTCTGTAACAAAGATTACACAAGGCGAATCTTATTTATTTTCTTTGAAATGTAAGTCACAAGCTGTTAATTATTCTTTAATTCCGGTGCTTTGTAACCAATGTTACACTCTAACGATCTTAAATTCTTAAATTTGCTTTTAATGAACGCAAAGAACTTAATAGTCTTTTTTTTAGCGGGACTTTTTTTGATGAACCTTACACTTTCACAATCCAGTGAATTGCTGCAAGTTTTAACGGGAAAAGCGGTTACTGTTGTTCATCCTTTTTGTAAAAAAGCGAAAAGCAATTCAAATAAAACTACTTCCTTTAAGGTAGATAATTCGGCAGCGAATTCCTTCGAGATTTCAGCAATTTGCACGACAGTTTTCGACTTTAAAACTACTTCTTTTACCTTCGTTACTGCCGAAGATAATTTTAAGGCTTATGTTTTTGCAGAGCCACTTCACATAAATCTTTTTGCAGAACGTTTTTATATTCCTCCACGAGTTTAACTCTCTTCTTTAGTTAATTTATTCTTATTGGCGAACCCATTAGATTTTGAACATTCTAAATCTATTCCTCGACCAATAAATTACACATTACTTATTTAAACTTTATAATTATGACTCCAATTATAACGGTGAGCAAGCGTTCTGTACAATTGCTCCGTATTATGGTGAGCGGAATATTTTTAGTAGCTGGCTTCGGTCATTTAATCAATATTGAAAAAACCGTTCAGCGCATTGAAATGGCAAGTTTCAAAGGTTTTGCACTCTTTTTCGGAAACTTGGAGCTTATGGTAATTCTTTCTGGCATTGTTATGCTAATAGCGGGAATTAGCCTTCTAATAGGTTTTAAAACACGTTGGGCTGCCATTGTACTGCTGCTTATTCTGCTACCTATTACAATAACAATTCAAGTGGGACAAATTACCAGTCTTGGCCCTTTATTTAAAAATATAGCCATTGCTGGCGGTCTTTTGTTCTTTATTTTAAACGATATACAAACTTTTAAAAAATAAATATTATGAAAACTATGCTTTCAACCCTTATATTATCTGCCTTTTTCATCTTTGGAAATACGCAACAATCTTTTTCACAAGAAACCGAAACCCACAATTATGTAGTACTCACAAAAAAAGTAGCGCAACTAAAACCCATTCTACTCGCTGCAACAGCATTAGCAAAAGAAGACGGCGCCAACTTTGGCAAATTTGAAATCATTGTCTGCGGAAAGGAAATAGGCAATTTAACCGATCTTGAAAAGCTACAACCACATTTAGAAGCAGCCGAAAAAGTTGGCGCCAACATCATTGCTTGCGGTTTTTCACTCAACAAGTTTCATGTTGATGCTAAAAAACTTCCGAAGGATATAAAAATTGTGGACAACGGAATTCTCCACAATTTAGAACTTCAGAAAAAAGGCTATTTAAGCTTAGAACTTTAATACATAAGAATTATGAAAAGAATCATTCAAATATTTATTCTGGTATTAAGCCTCGGCGCAATGGCGCAAAAAGCTAGTGAACCAAAGGATTTTATGGTGCTCACCACCAAAGTGGAGCAATTAAAACCTATTCTCCTCGCTGCCGATGAATTAGCTACGGACGGTAATTTTGAAATAGTGCTCTACGGAAAAAACGTTGCAGACATACTCAAACCTGAAACCGAAAAATTTATCGGCTGGGCAGGAAAGTCTAATGTGAAGGTTAATGTTTGCAAAATGTCTTTAGACCGATTGCAGATTAACCCGAATACACTTCCGAAGGAAATAAACGTGGTTGACAATGCTTTTTTGTACGCCTTCCAACTTCAAAAAGCGGGATATAAAATTTTAAACTTATAAAACAGTAAAAATGAAACTTAAAAAATCATTCAAATATATAATCCCTCTAATCGGTCTTGTAGCTGTATTAGCTTGGAAAAGCCCGTCAATAATAGAGAAAAGTGAATTCAACAGCCATAAACAAGACACTTTAAAAATTACGATTCTTCAAACGGCAGACATTCACGGGCAAATGGACCCGCACCCCGAATTGTTTTGGGAAAATGAAGAAATTGTCTTCAAAGAACGCGGCGGATTAGCCCAAATAAAAACCTTGTTTGACAGAGAACGCGCTAAAAACCCCGGTAAAACCTTTATCGTTGACGGTGGCGACTTGATACAAGGTAGCGGTTACGTAGCGTTTTCTGAAGGAGAAGTTATGGCAGATGTGATTAAAAACATGAATTACGACCTACTGGTTCCCGGTAATTGGGAGGTGATCTATGGGAAAAAGAGAATGCTGGAAGTCTATAAAAAATTTGATACGCCAACTATTGTTCAAAATATGTTGCACGAAGATTCAAACGAGAATCTATTTCCATCGTATATGGTGAAGGAGATTGCTGGTATTCGGCTTGGTTTCGTTGGCATTAACGACCCACAAGTTCCTGTTAGACAAAACCCTATTTTTAGTAAAGGCATCAATTTCACCGATGTTGATAACAGTGTAAAAACATTGATAGACCGGATAAAAGTTGAAGAGAAAATAGATGTAATGTTTCTCATCACCCATATTGGCATTTACAAGCAAGTTAAGCTGGCGAGCAGTCCGATAGCTGAAAATGTAGATTATATTTTGGGCAATGATACCCACGAGCGTGTGCGCAAACCTATACAGGGCAAGTACGCAAAAGTTACTGAACCCGGTGCTTTTGGGTCGTTTGTGGGGAAACTGAATTTGTATTTTGTCGATAATAAATTGGTGAAAGACGATTACGAATTGATGGATGTAGATCCAGAAATTTATCCCACAGACCCCAAAATACAGGCCATTGTAGATAAAAATAAAGCGCCGTATAAAGAAAATCTGGAGACTATTGTGGGTTATACCAACACACCAATGTACAGATATTTAACCGTTGAAAACCCAATGGACAATTTAATTACCGATGCCGCTCGATGGAAAACTGGAGCCGATATAGCTATCAGTAATGGGTTTAGATTTGGAAATCCCATAGTGCCGGAAAACGGAAAACCAGCGCCAATTACCCGCGCTAATCTTTGGAATCTGATGCCTGTGAATGAACCAGTAAAAACAGGCAAAGCTACCGGGAAACAAATTAAAACGTGGCTAGAAAAAGAAATGCACAACGCATTCGCCCAAAATGCTACCGAACGCTTTGGGGGTTGGTTGGTCCGATTTTCGGGGATGAAAGTAGAATTTCACAGTCAGAATGAAAAAAACCAACGTATAAAATCTGTTGAAATTAACGGCGAACCAATTGACGAAAACAGGTATTATACAATTTCAGCCTGCGAGCGCCCGGGAGATCCCGAAGATTTGCTTTGCAGAATGCCGAATGTGATAGATGTGGAAACTAAAGATTACACAATTCACGAAGTGGTGGAAGAATATTTAAAATTACATTCGCCTATTAGTCCAGGAATGGATAAGCGCGCGTATTGTGATTATTTAGGTGAAAAATCCTTTTCAACCGTGCCTGGCACCGATTACATTTTTAAATAAATAAAAATCCAAAAACAAGTTTTTAAAGGCGCTCACTTGTTAGTTCGAGCGCAGTAGAGAACTAAAAACATACAATTATGAATAAGAAACTTAAAAAACATATCATAGAATACGGACTCTTCGGAATAATTATTCTTGGAATTTACTTTTCAGGGTTGCATACCGAGATTATTGGTTTCGCGCAACGTGGCTTGTTAGCCACTGGTGTAATGAACCCCAATGTAGAACAAATTGAAGAGAATTCTGAAGCCAATAAGCTAACTGCAACTAAAGCCGATTTCAACTTGCAATTGATGAATTCTAAAGGCGAACGGGTTTCAATGGAGCAATATAGAGGGAAAGTAATATTTATCAATTTCTGGGCTACGTGGTGCCCTCCCTGCGTTGCTGAAATGCCAAGTATAAACAAAATGTACAACGATATTGACAAAGATAAAATTGAAGTGCTAATGGTTTCTTTTGATCAGAAGTTTGAAAAAGCTATTAAGTACAAAGACAAAAATAATTTCAATTTTGAAGTTTACGCCCCAGCCGCGGCAATACCGAAAATGTATGATTCGCCCAGCATCCCCACTACTTTTATTATAAATTCTAAAGGGGAGTTGATTTTTACACACAAAGGCATGGCCGATTACAACCGTCAGGATTTTAAAGATTTTTTAAAGACTCTTTAACAGCTTGTGCGCGATTGCATGCGGGGTGCTGGAAGTTGGGCTAAAGCCCAGGTCTCTACCTCTATTTAATTACCACGAGCTAAAGCACGTGGCAATTGATTTTGCCACATACTTTAGCTCAATATTTAGTGTTGTTAAAAGCTTTAGCTCATTTTAGTATTGCCGCGAGCTGAAGCTCGCGGCAATTGTTTTACTTATTAGCAGGAGTAATCATAATATGCGCGCGGTGCGTGCCGGCATCCATCAACCACGGCATTCCGGGGGTTTGTGGTTTTGTGGGTAAGCCTGTGCTTTCACCTGTCATATAAGGTTTGTAGATTACGTAGCGGATTCTGCTTTTTAAAAGCTCGCCGGTTTCGGTGTTTAAATCCTTTTCTTCCCCCGCCAAAACATACACCATAGAAGGCTCCGATGGCATTTTCAACGTCCCTTCCTTAATTTCCTTCTTTCTAATTTCTTGCTTTTGCTCGTTAGATTTACCTTCGGCAATCAAAGCTCTACCACGCGCCATAAAGGGTTCCAGTTCGGCGCCATAACAGGCTACACTTATGCCTTCTTTTTTGGGGTCGTCTGCCAAGCAGACCATGCCGTTAGTCCCTTCTCTTAGGGTGATGAGTTTACCCTCATCGTTATAGCCGAGCACGGTCGCGGCATCGCGGTACATTTCAGGCGCAGCGAGAACTGCTGTTTTAATTTGAATGTCTTTGGGCAGAATTTTGTCCTGTGCTAAAGCCGAAATACTTATCATAAATACGAGTAAAATCGCTAGTTTCTTCATAATTGCATGTTTTTTTAAATGAAGGCTTAAGATACGGAATTTTACAAAATTACAGTAAATCATTATCACTCGACGCCCCAAGTAGCTAATTAGGGAAAGTTAAGGGAGCAGTCTGTATAAATATAAAAGTTTGGGAGGGCTAAAACCGAAAGTGCTATAAATGGGTAAATCTGTTGCTCAAAAGGACATGAGCGAAAAGCTCCAGCTGATGTTGGGATCATTTTTAAAGTACGCTATCAAAACAACTCAACGAATAGATTGCCGTTTCCGGAATCCTCCAATTGGTCGCGGTATTTGAATATGCCACATTATCTACCTGAACACACTCCAAAGCGCTATTCTGAAGCCCAAAAAAGAATATCAGGATTTTATCGTTATTGTTATTGGCAACATCAACCGTTTTTAAGCTGTAATTGCACATGGCCCTAATGCTCACAAGATTTGTGTTATCGCTAAGGTCTAAGTGAGTAAGCTTGGTTGTTCTTATGTCGAGGTTCTTCAACTTTACATTATAGCTAAGGTCTATTTTGGTAAAGGGATTATTTCCACAGCCGAGAAATTCTAAATTGAGATTACCGCTTACATCCAGCGTGCTTAACTTGTTATTAGCGCAATTCAATCCTACTATATCCACAAATTTTTCAATACCGGTCAAGCTTTGAATACCCTTAAACGATACATCTATTGTACCCTTAAATGCATTGGCTTCCTGAAAACTGATTTCGTTGTCCTTATTGGTGTTGATCTCAAAATTGTTTAATACCAGTTCCTTAAAAATCAGGTCTTCAAAATAAACAAAGGGTCCCTCGCCAATAGTGTATTTAAAATATTGTGCTTGTTCTTGTTCTTGCGGAATTGGATCTATTGGTAAATTGTCCTCGGAGCACGATATTACTATAAACTGCGCTACAAAAAATAGAAGTATTATTCTTATGAACTTCATAGCTTTACTTAGGTTGGGATAGAACATTTTATATTGGTTCAAGCATATACTATTATAAATATAAGAACTATATCTTAGTTTCCTTTAAAAATATTCCACAAATATATATGCTCATCCCAAGAAATAGAAAGCGATTGCATCGGCTTCCCCATTGCACTTTAAATCCTTTCGTATTCCTCATTGGCAATTTTAATCCGATCCTGTCCTAAAATAATAACAGGTTCTTCCTCCCCATTCAGATACTTCAGAATAAGACCGGTGCCTTTGTAATAAACTGTACCCTCCTGGTCATCATAGATCACTTCTTCTGAAATGGCGTATTTCCTAAATATTCCGTATCCATGCCCTGAATTTCAAAATGTCTCATTCATCGTTAGGGTTTTGCTGTCACGTATCTTTCAATTCGGTCAAAAGTATAATCTCAAAATCTATACCCCTACCGCATTTACTATAAAAGCGTTAAAACATTGATAAAGCAGTTTTATGTATGCACAACGATTTTTATTTTTAGATCAATAATTTAATCAAAATAAAACGTGCCCTTAATTCATCAGTGCTTTTAATAATTCAAAACAAGTAGCCAATCCTGGATTCCGGAGCAGTTAAATTTCACAAAATTATGTTACGATGGACAACCTATTAAATATCTCACTTTCCGGCGCCTATACAATTGTGCTAAGCTGCCTGGGAATATACCTATTGGTAATACTTTTTACCCGCATCTTCGGAAAGCGCAGTTTCTCTAAAATGTCCAGTTTCGACTTCGCAATGACCGTTGCCGTGGGTTCGCTCATTGCAACCACCGTATTGTCCAGTACCGTTTCCTTGGCAGAAGGAGCACTCGGCCTGCTCGCCATTTATTTTTTTCAGCTTACCGCAGCTTTCTTTAGGCGCTATAAACCCTTTAGAAAAGCTATAGACAATACCCCTTTACTGCTAATGGAAAAGGATATTATTCTGTATAACAACTTAAAAAAAGCCCGAGTAACCGAAGGCGATTTACGTGCCCAATTGCGGAAAGCAAATGTTAGCGACTATTCAGAAATTGAGGCGGTAGTATTTGAAACCACAGGCGATATTACCGTCTTGCACAGTAAAAACATCAACAACAATCTAAAATCGTGGCTCTTAACCGATGTAGCCGTATAAATATGGAAGACCAAATAATAGGCTTTATTGCAGGAATACTAACTACCGTAGCCGTATTGCCACAGCTAATAAAGTCGTGGAAAACCAAAAAGGTGATGGATATTTCGCCTTTTATGTTTGTATTGCTCTTGGGCGGCATTGGCCTATGGGTGGTATATGGAATTATTAAAACAGATTATCCCATTATCCTTACTAACGGAATTTCATTTTTACTAAACCTATCTATGTTGGTAATTATGTTGCGCTATAAGTCGGAAGATTAACACTATTGCACTCCGCTAGCTTAATCTTGTTAAAAAGGCACTAAATAGCTACTAAGAAAATATTAAATACATAGCCTGCACAAAACATATTTAATATTTTTCAAAAAAAAGCTATGGAACCATCAGTACATTCTCCCACCACCGATATAATTACGCGCGACTTTAAAGACTTTATCATTGCAGATAACCACCCGTGTATTATGGCGAATACGGTGTTTTCTATGGAAAAATTCCATCTAAAGGTTTATGATCAATTGGGAAGTAAAACTACCGCCCGCACCTTGATAACCGATTTAGAAAATTATATTTCGGCTTACGATTTTAAAAGCAAGGATTTTGAATCGTTTATCGCTGTATTTCCAGAAGATGAACCCGTGAGCGAAATTGAATTTGAAAACCTGTTATGGCGTCAATTACAGTTTCTTCACGATCGAGATACCGAGGCGTGGGATGCCACCGTAAGCAAAGATCCCGAAGATCCCAACTTTAGTTTTAGTATTGCGGGGAAAGCGTTTTATGTTGTGGGGCTACACCCAAAAGCAAGCCGAAAAGCTCGTAGAGCCCCCTACCCAACGCTTGTATTTAATTTGCATCACCAATTCGAAAAATTGCGCGAAATGGGGGTATATACCAAAGTGCGGGATAAAATTCGGGAACGCGATGCCCAACTACAAGGCAGTATAAACCCCGTATTACAGGATTTTGGAAAGGAAAGTGAAGCGCGACAATACAGCGGACGTAAAGTAGAGGAAAAGTGGAAATGCCCATTTCACCATAAATAATATTCCCCTTATATAAATGGAACCAGTAACTACAATCGAATTTATTCTAAATACGGTTATTGCAATGATAGCCGGAATTTGCGTGGGCATTGAGCGACAGATGAAAGATAAAAATGCTGGACTTAAAACCAACGCCTTGGTGGCTGTTGGCGCTGCCATTTTTATGGGAATATCTTTTCAATATATTCATGTTGAATACGTAGATTTAAGCCGAATAACAGGGCAAATAGTTGTGGGCGTGGGATTTTTGGGCGCCGGAGTTATCGTTAAGCGAAAAAAGGAAATCTCCGGACTTGCCACCGCGGCTGCTATTTGGTGTAGTGCCGCCCTAGGGTGTTTGGCGGGAATGGGAATGTATATTGAACTGGCCGCCAGTACGCTAATTATTGTTATAATCAATTTGGTGATGGGGTATTACAATAGAAAGATTTATAAGAATAATCACAAAAATAAAATTGAAAACTAAAGTGAATATGATTCAGCAAATAGCGCCGCAAACGGGAGTTGCCTTTACCCTAAAAAAAGGCGAACAATTACAGGTAATCGATCCGCAGGGAATGCAGGTTAGCGATATGGTGCTTTTTAACCAGCACGATATCCGCGAAAAGATTTCCTCGGGGAAAACTTTAGATTTTGAAGAATCCATTCTTATAAGCAAAGGCAACTATTTGTGGAGCAACCGAAGTCGTAAAATGATAAAACTGTTGGAAGACACCAACGGTCGTAACGATTTTCTGTTGGCGCCCTGTAGCCCCGAAACCTTTCAGATTATGTATAACAACCACGAATATCACCCCAGTTGCTTTGAAAATCTATATACAAATTTAGCGGCCTACAATATTTTGCCAGACGACATCCCCACGGCCTTTAATATTTTTATGAATGTACAATTTAACAGTAAGGGCAAGCTCTCGGTACTACCTCCTATGAGCCAGCCAAATGATTATGTGTTATTTGAAGCGCAAATGGACCTAATAGTGGGTCTCACCGCCTGTTCTGCTGAAGATAGTAATGGTGGAACCTTTAAACCAATTCACTATAAAATTATAAGCCATAAGGATAATGCTGAGAAAAGTAAAAGCTGATTTAAAAGATTATGCACTTTTAAAAACCGACTTTACAATATCGAAAATAATAAAACCTCAATAGGCATTTCCCCAGAAATGGTATATAAAACCGTGTTGTAATCCCCTTTGCCTTGTCGTACGTATTTGCCGTCAAAGGTGTAAAGCACCGTATTGTAATCGCCTTTCCCCTGCCGTATATATTTTCCGTCCCAAGTGTATAGCACTGTATTGTAATCGCCTTTCCCCTGTCTTAAATACTTGCCATCCCAAGTAGCCAACACCGTATTGTAATCGCCTTTCCCTTGCCGTATATATTTATCGGTAAGGGTGTATAATACGGTACTGTAATTCCCTTTCCCCTGTCTTAAATACTTGCCATCCCAAGTAGCGATTACGGTATTATAATCTCCCTTCCCCTCTCGAATATACGTTTGCCCATTAACAATCAACGGAACCATCAATAAAAAGCAAATCACAAACCATTTCATAGTGCAAAAAGTATTCATTCCTAATATGAATTATTAAAAAAGACTAAAAATATAATAATTATATAGTTAAAACCCATACTAAACCCAATCCCACCCCAACAAACCTTTAAAAACAATTCGAGAATTCGTGGCAATAAACCTCCGCTCCAATCCATTCAGTATAAATAAGATTCGTGCATTCGTGGCAATAAACCCCCGCTCCAATCCATTCAGCTTCCATCAAAATACGTGCATTCGTGGCAAAAAAACCCCAGCTCCAATCCATTCAGCTTAATTCAAAATTTGTGCATTCGAGGCAATAAAAAAGCATTAGTGCGCATTCGTGACAATAAAACTCCGCTCCAATCCGATCAGATTCCAATATAATTCGTGCATTAGTGGCAATAAGAACATTAGTGCGCATTCGTGGCAATAAACCCCCGCTCCAATCCATTCAGTTTAAATAAAATTCGTGAATTCGTGGCAAAAGAACCCCGATCTATTCCATTCAATTAAAAAAAAAATTCGTGAATTCGTGGCAAAAAAACATTCGTGAATTCGTGGCAAAAAAAAGCATGCGTGGCAAAAAAAGCATTCGTGGCCAGAACCCCACCCTAAATTTCTAAAATTCTAACCCTCCAAAACCACCTCCAATTCCTCCCCCAAGGCTTTCAATATCTCATCCATAAGTACTCCCTTTTCTTCAGTCACTCTGTTTAATCCGTGATGGAATCTGCTGTTGTAATCCACCTCCTTAAAAAAAGCACCCCCACTCAGCTTTTCAAATAAATAGGCTATTTTCCCAAGCTTGGGTTGCGCATATAGGCATAACATCCACAGATTATAAGCAGAAAGATAATGCGGTTGATAGGATAGTTTTGCAAACACATAGGTCCTAAATAATCTAAGGATAGCATTTGAAAATAATTCATATACCCCTTTCTCCATTCTCCTTTTCTGCCCCTTCCCTTAATACAAAATAATTACAAATCGTGCCATTAGTGGCTTTATACATATAATCCAGATCGCCGTAATTGGCTTTATACGGATGTTCCCAATGCATAGTAAAGTTTTGTTCTTGGTATGTATAAACCCGGTTTTCAGGTATCATTATATTTTTAAAAAAGTCTTGATGAATAAAGTTGCGCTCTTGAATCCATATTCGGCTATGCCCTATAAGGATTACATTATAGGCATCATTAAACCTAGCCATTACAGCTTGTTGCATACTATTTAAGATTTCCGTACCAAGCCCCTTCCCTATTAAAAGCAAATAATAATAGGTTTTTGATGCTGTTTGGGTTTTGTGGAAGCAGAAAATTTCTTCCGTCTGTTTTATTTTGTTTATTTGGGAAATAACCTGAAGTAACTGTTGGTCAACAGTATTTATTATGGGTGTTGTATCTCCGGTTTCATCTGTTGATTTATTGGCTTTTATACGCTTTTTTAGCTCCCCAAAACGATCGGAGACCATCGCGTACAATTGTCCTTCCACCTCATTGATTGCTGTATAGAGTTCCCAGTTAATATAAATTTCATCTGCTTCCTTAGCCGCTTCCTTGGCTTTTTCCAGTTGCGCAATAAGATAATAGGTCTCACCATTTTGCTTAACAAACAGTGCTTCAATAGACGGTAGGTATTGGACTAGGTATTTTATTCTTTGGGTTGGCGTATTAAAGAAACGGTGCCCTATGTATAAGTTTTCCAAATAGGTAAGGTGATGCTCAAAAATGGAAATGTAGGTTAAAAATACACTTGTTCAGGCCTCAAGGTCATAAAACTTATTCGCTAACGTCATCAGTATATCATGCTGATGAAAGTATTCATGGTCATATTTTTTAAAGCGCCTTTTAAAGCTTTTCCAAGTTGTTGACAGTTGTTTTGTAAAGTCTGGGTTTTGATAAAGCAACCCACTCTTGGTACAATAACTAGGAATAAATGGATTACCATTTTTATAGGCAAACCGCATTTGGCGGGAACCTAGTACATGAAACAGTACCTGCCGATCCTTTAAGGCCAAACGCAGCCATTTTCTGCTTTCAATAACATCCATATTCACACCATCAATTGCAGTAATTATAAGGTGGGGTGGCGTTGTGGCAGTGGCGGGATAAAAGAAAATGTTCTCTATAGGAAGTTCCTTTATTAACTGCTGTAGTTTTAAACCAATTGCTTCTGGCAATGATTCAAATGATAGCTTATTGATTGTTTCCATACCATACTTTTTAAGGCTTACAATAACAAAGCTCTTTTATAGTATGGGCATATTCAAGTTTGAAAAAGGGTATTTTAGAAGTACGAAGCTCAATCAACAAGGGATGTGGAGTTTAAGCACTGATGTCACGGCGACCTCAATCCTAATTTTAATTGCGCTTTGCATATTAAAATTGAATCGGTCACCAATTAAAATTTGGTTTTCCAATAATCAAACCAGATAATTTGTCCAACTAAAAGGGATATTTTAGAAGGCACTACACACCAATTTATCAAAATAAATATTAAATTTGATACCTGTCAGTTCGCACAACAGACAACCCACAACCGAAAACAGACAACAGACAACCCACAACCGAAAACAGACAACCCACAACAGACAACCCACAACAGACAACAGTCAACAGACAACCGAAAACCCACAACCGACAACCGAAAACCCACAACCGAAAACCCACAACCGAAAACCGAAAACCGAAAACCGACAACAGACAACAGACAACCCACAACCGAAAACCGAAAACCGACAACCGACAACCGACAACCGACAACCGAAAACCTCAACCCTAACACTAGAACTTAGGCTATAAACTTTGCGTGTTAGGAACATTGCATATAAAGTGTAAACAAATTTGTTTATATTTGTAGTGTGGATACGCTACTAAAATACAAAGGCATACACCCAGGGATTGTTTTGGAACGTGAATTTAAAAAGCGTTCCCTAAAACAACGCCCCTTTGCAATTGCTATAAATGAGCATCCACAAACCTTGAATGCCATTACGAAAGGCAAGAGAAATCTAAACACAGCTTTGGCGCTTAAAATTGAGGAAAAGATGGGATTGGAAGAAGGTATCTTGGCAATCTTACAGACTTATTACGACATCCGTATAGAAAAAGAAAAACAACAAACTGAAACCCCTAATCTTGCTTTATTGCGCAATTCACTTTTTTGGGATACTGATATAAAGCATATTGATTGGAAAAAACAATATAAAGCAGCTATTAAAAGAATATTTGAACGTGGTAATAAAACTGAGAAAAGTGAGATTATTCGTTTTTATGGTAAACAGAAAGTAGATGATGTATTGAATTCAATAAGCAGAAAACCTTATACACTTTCCGCCAACTAAACTTTGCTAGATGCTACACTACAACACAGTAAGCAATTTACTTCGCAATTGCTTATTACAGTTAATGACTGCCAAAGAGTTCAATAGCTTCAGACTTGTTGGTGGTACTTCCCTTAGTCTTCAAATAGGCCATCGGGAGTCTGTAGATATTGATCTTTTTAGTGATGTTCCCTATGGCACAATAGATTTTGAAGGGATAACAGCATACCTAAAAGCGCATTTTCCATATGTTGACCACTTAGATATAGCTCCTGCAATCGGTAAATCTTATTTTATAGGTAAAAATGAGAATAATGCTGTAAAGCTTGATGTTTACCATACTGATACTTTTATAGAACCCCTGTTATTAATCGATAAAATTCGTCTGGCGTCAGTAGCAGAAATCATCGCAATGAAAATAGATGTGGTCCAGCGCGGGGGAAGAAAAAAGGATTTTTGGGATTTGCATGCGCTGTTTGAAAACTTCACTATTGAACAAATGCTAGCATTACACAAGCAGCGGTATCCATATACTCACGATGAAAAACTAATACTCCACAATTTCACTGATTTTTCACAGGCAGATGATGATTTTGATCCCATTTGTCTGTTAGGTAAATACTGGGAGTTTATTAAGGATGATATAGTTACTAATATTGAAGCTTTTAGAAATACTAAAAATGGAGTTGACTAAACTGGAAAATAAATCTATAGCTACAAATAAAGCAAAACACAATATATCCCCCGATGTCCAAGTAAATTTTAATAAGCGCAGCGAATCTATATTCATCAAAGTGTCCGAGTGAATTTCAAAAAGCACAGCGAAACTATTTTCACCACGGTGTCCGAGTGAATTTCAAAAAAGCGAAGCGGCTTTGAAATTTGCCTATGCTGAGCCTGCCTGTCCTGAGCTTGCCTGTCCTGAGCCTGCCTGTC